>Ga0129314_1000153_pt1 | contig 90935 bp, 91 predicted proteins | sample O1111metagenome_FD_94431 | JGI IMG/M metagenome (GOLD analysis project Ga0129314, IMG submission 94431) | Orangutan individual fecal microbial communities from fecal samples from Wisconsin, USA - O1111 metagenome | ecosystem: Host-associated > Mammals > Digestive system > Large intestine > Fecal...
GGGAAAAGAAGGAAGTTTCAATTCGGTTTTCAATATGTGGTTTTGAAGGTATGTATTTTGCATAAAAACTGCAAAAGTTTCATACAATATCTTCAGAAAGGTACTTGATGAATCTTTGTTTATACAGTATAATAGAGACTCAGAGAGCACTTTAAATATTCCTCGATAGCTCAGTCGGTAGAGCACGCGGCTGTTAACCGCGCTGTCGTAGGTTCAAGTCCTACTCGGGGAGTTTTATTTATATTTTTGCAAGGCCCCATGGTCAAGCGGTTAAGACATCGCCCTTTCACGGCGGTAACAGGGGTCCGAATCCCCTTGGGGTCATTTATAATTAAATATGGCGACGTAGCCAAGTGGTAAGGCACGGGTCTGCAACACCCTCACCACCGGTCCGAATCCGGTCGTCGCCTCTCATGAACCTTGAAGGATTAAATCTTCAGGGTTTTTTATTATTTCTTAAAAATCGTTCCATGTATTATCTGTACATCCAGGATCATCACAAAATTGAAGAAATCCATAAATCTGCAAAAAATCTGCATAAATCCGCTAAATCCGCAAAAACCACTTGACCTGGACTTAACTCCAGGTAGTAGTCTATAGTAGTAGCTTTTAAAATTAGTACATGGATGAATATGGAAAGGAGTTTATAATGAGTAAAAAGGTTCTGATTCTATCCGGCAGCCCCAGAAGGGGAGGAAATTCCGATACGCTATGTGATGAGTTTATGCGTGGGGCAGAGGACACTGGAAATACTGTGGTAAAAGTTTTTTTAGGAGATTATAAAATCAACTATTGTACTGGGTGCGGTGTCTGTAACGGGACCCATCAATGCGTGCAAAAGGATGATATGGCAAAGATATTGGATAAAATGGTGGACAGTGATGTAATCGTCATGTCTACGCCAGTATACTTTTATTCCATGGATGCACAGATGAAGACGTTGATCGACCGGACAGTACCGCGTTACGCAGAAATACGGGATAAGGACTTTTATTTTATTGTAGCGGCTGCGGACACGGATAACAATATGATGGAGCGTACTGTAGAAGGATTTAGGGGATTTACGGAGGTTTGTCTGCCTAATGCCAGGGAAAGAGGAATCATATATGGCACAGGTGCCTGGCAGAAGGGAGATATAAACAACAGTCCGGCTATGGTACAGGCTTATGAAATGGGACGTGGAGTATGAATACATGGGATATAGCCATTAAAACCGACCAGGAGGAAAATAATATGTCAATTGTATATAAGACAAAGGAAATCACACCAGAGGGCTTAGTCCGCGTTTACGAGGCGTTAGGCGTGTCCCTGGAAGGTAATATAGCAATAAAGATCTCCACAGGTGAACCGGGAGGCCATAACTTTCTCCAGCCGGGATTGATCAAGGACCTGGTGAATAGGTTGAGTGGGACCATTGTAGAATGTAATACCGCTTATCCGGGCAGACGTAATACGACACAGGCTCATTGGGAGACGATCCGGGACCATGGTTTTTTGGCCATTGCCCCCTGCGATATATTGGACGAAGAGGGTGACATGGCAATTCCTGTTGAGAGTGGTTTTCATTTACAGGAGAACTATGTAGGCACCCATTTAAAGAATTATGATTCCATGGTAATGCTGTCCCACTTTAAGGGGCATGCCATGGGTGGATTTGGAGGTGCGCTGAAGAATATGTCCATCGGCCTTGCATCGTCCAGGGGTAAGATATGGATTCATACATCCGGTACCAGTAATGTTTTTGAGGACGCGTTTACGGCAGATCATGACTCATTCCTGGAGTCCATGGCAGATGCGGACCGGTCTGTAATGGATTTTATGGGACGTGAAAAAATTGTTTATATTAATGTGGCCAACAGACTGTCGGTGGATTGTGACTGCGATGCACATCCCCATGACCCGGAGATGGCGGATATCGGTATATTTGCATCTGCAGATCCCGTTGCTGTGGACCAGGCATCCGTGGATGCGGTGTATGGCTCTGAGGATGCAGGCAAACGTGCCCTGATCGAACGTATGGAATCCCGTCATGGAATCCATACAGTGGAGGCCGCCCAGGCCCATGGCCTTGGAAACCGTAAGTATGAGCTGGTGTGTATAGATTAAAATTGCTTGGCGAATCCGGATATTCAAAACAGGTCTGAATCACCTGATCCGGACCAGAAACCGGTCCAGAAACCAGTCCAGATACCGGTCCAGAAACCAGTCCAGATACCGGACTAAAGCCAATCCCTTGGTTATTTGACTTTTTACAGGTCAAATGATATGATGATAAAGATATTTTGATATTAAAATAGTCTATCACAGATTGTTTGCCACAAACAGATAGATAAGAAGTCAGAAGGGGAAACATGGATCATAACAATAAGAAATGGAAAAAGCGGCTGCTGGGCCTTTTGGGCTGCCTGGCTGGACTGGTGATCATTATAGTATTGGGAGGAGCCTTTATGTTCAGGCATGAAATCAAGACATTGGGTACGCTGGAAAAGATAGATGACAATGTACTTTATTCCATGAGGTATGACGGGGACTACGGATTTGATGATTTTCTGGAAATTGGAGCCAGCACGGACGGAGAACTGGTCAGGTTCGTGACGGAACGGCTTTTAAAGGGGCTGCCCTTTGAGTTCTCCATACCGGATCTTGGCTGTTCCACATTTAGCGCATGGACCAAAGAAGGGGACTATATATTCGGACGTAATTTTGATCTGACCTACTCCCCGGCTCTGATAGTGGAGACAGCACCTGATCATGGATACAGGTCCCTGTCAACTGTAAATCTGGCATTTCTAGGCTTTGGGGAAGATAAGCTGCCGGATTCACTGAAGGAAAAGCTGATCGCCCTGGCAGCTCCCTACGCTCCTTTGGACGGTATCAATGAAAAGGGCCTTGCGGCGGCAGTGCTGCGCATTGCAGATGAGCCCACGAATCAGGATACGGGAAAGACGGATATAACCACCACTACTGCTATCCGGTTGATGTTAGATAAAGCGGCCACGGTGGATGAGGCAGTGAAATTGCTGGAACAGTATGACATGCATTCCTCCGCGGGAAGCTGCTATCATTTCCAGATTGCCGATGCCGGAGGGAACAGCGCGGTGGTGGAGTACGTGGACAATGAGTTGGTTGTGCTGAAGGCGGAGCAGGACTATCAGATGGCAACGAATTTCCTCTTGTCGGATAAGAAATATAATTTTGGAAACGGCCAGGACAGGTATGAGATATTAGAGACATCCCTGGACAGCTGCAATGGTGTGGTAGAGGATGAGCAGGCCGGCATGGATCTGCTACAGGCAGCGTCCAAGGATTGGCACGTGTCTGAGTCATCGGGAAGGATGAACGCCACCCAGTGGTCTGTTGTTTTTAACTGTACGGACCTGACAGCAAAAATAATAACCGGCCGTCAATATGACAAGCCGGCGCATGAATTCAGTCTTGATCAATGAGGATCAGCAGCGGAAAGCAGTGATGGAACAGGCTTTCCGCTGCTGTTTTTTGGAAGCTCTTTTGTGTAAATGATCCTGCGGGGCAGTTCATAGGGATTCAGGCGCTGTTTAAGCTGCTCCATCAGAAGATAAGCAGGAGTGCCTTCGGACTGCGGATTCAGTACCACATAGGCGGTCAGGGCGCCATGCTCCAGTGTCACTGCGGCTTCATCCACCTCATCCAGTGCCATCAGTGCGTGTTCGATCAGTGAAGCAGAAATCTTGCGCCCGTGGATATTATATACATTGTTTTTGCGCCCCAGCAGGTACAGGTATCCGTCCGCACCCGTATATCCCATATCCCCAACGCTGCAGGGGGTGGGAAGGCCCAGGGCCCTGTATGGCGTATCCACTGAGATCTCATTATTTTTGATCATTATATTTATACCGGGAAATGGGAGTCCCACGCATGCGGGGTCGTCATTCATCTGGGAGTCCCGGATGAATGAAACAAAGCTCAGTTCGCTGGCTCCGTAGTAAAGGGTGCATTGATTGTTTGGGTATGCTGTCCTTAACAGACGGATATCCCCCAGTCCCAGGCTTTGAGAGCCGGATACAATGGTCTTTATATATGGGTTGCATCCGGAGGCTGTTCTGGCCAGCAGGCGCAGTTTGGAGGGGATCAAATATACCCCATTGGCCTGATAATCAACCATGGCCTGATTCCATGCAGGTGGATAGACCGGTGAGCAGGTAATGGCGGATGCCCCCTCTGACATCAAAGACAGGTACATATTCAGGTTTCCTGTAAAGGCCAGACTGCCGTGGACCAGCATGCGGCTGGAGCTGTTTATGCCAAATATATGGTTCTGTGTGGGAAAAAAGCTGTGCCAGCTTTCAAAGGTGCGAAACCATATTTTGGGGACCCCCGTGGTACCTGACGTGAGGACACCCATGCAGGCTGTGGATGGGACAGGAGAGCCGGGAATCGGCCTGCGTGTTGTTTCCCTGGATATAATCACGGGGACTTTGTTTGTGCCGCTGTAAGCAAGGAATCGGATCAGCTGTCCGTACACAGAGGCTTCGTCTATCCATTCCAGCCCAGGGTCAAGAAGGTCGGACTGATGCCTGATCTCATCCGCGTCCCTGACGATACTTCCATATGTATAACAGTTGGAATCTTCAATAAGGGCTGTCCTGTGAGCAGGTACAGCCCTTATCATTTCAAGGTAATCCATGATGTTCTCCTTAGGTTTTATGGTTCTTCACTATCTTAATGATTGCTCTCTGTTGCTCCGGTAGGGTCCCTACCGCTCCAGCATCAGGGCGGTCCCGATGCCTCCGGCGGCTGCCACGGAACAAATCCCCTTTTGGCTGCCGGTACGCTCCATGGCTTTTACCAGGTGGAGGAAGATAATAGCCCCTGAGGCGCCGTAGGGATGTCCATAAGCAAGGGCCCCGCCAAACTGGTTATAACGGCTGAATGTACCCGGATAGGCTCTCTCAAAAAGGACGTCAATGACAGCAAACGCCTCGTTGCATTCAATGCATCCGATTTCGTCCATGGAAATGCCGGTACGCTTCAGCAGGTTTTCTATGGATGAGACAGCGGACACCGGGCTCATAAGCGGATTGGTCCCAATGCTGCAGGCATCCAGGATCCGGCAGCGGGCTGTCAGGCCATGGCGGGCCAGATACTGGTCTGAACAGAGTACCACAAAGGCCGCTCCATCGTTCATTGTGCAGGCGTTGGCGGCATTGAGGGATCGTCCGTCCTGTAATACGGGGGGAAGCTTGTCCAGCAGCTTCTGGCTCATTCTGGGACGTATGCCTTCATCGCGCTCCAGGCCGAACACGGGAAATATTATATCGCTGAGTATCCGGGACTGACGGGCCATAAGGGCCCGGCGGTGGCTCTCCAGTACCCAGCGGTCCAAATCCTGTTTGTCCACGCGGTAATGGGCTGCAGTCCGTTCAGCACCCTGGAGCATTACATCCTCCCTGTGGGGACCGGGTACAAATTTTGCGGTGGTATAAGGAGTGGTATCCCTGTAGTCAGGATGATTGGGGTGATAGGAGCGAAGGGGCTGCGTGGATGTACTCTCAAATCCGCCGGCAATTACCAGGTGGCAGAGTCCGCTTTCGATCATGGCGGCGGCAGTGGTTATGGCCTCCAGGGAGGAGGCGCACTGCTGGTCCACTGTAAAAGCGGGAACGGACTGATCAAGCCCCGCCTCCAGAGCCATAAGCCGGGTGATGTTGCCGCCGCTGCCCGCGCTGTTGCCGCAGATGACCATATCAATATCCCCGGGAGAGATTGTACCGGGAGAGATTACCCCGGGATCAACAGCCCCGGGAGCGTAGCCATCACAGCCGCATTGTCTGATCAGCCCCTTTAATACGGCCGCACCCAGACATTCGGCCGGGATATGGCGGTAAGCGCTGTTCCTGATACCGATATAACTTCTGAGTCCGCCTAGTACAAAGACATGGTCCATATCATACCTCCCCGCATTAGATGTGTACTCTCAGAGCCTTCTGGTCCCCATTTTTGCGGTTGATTTTTCGCCGGTCACACACAGAGCGAATCAACGATACACCGTATATGCCTCATAGATTGGTGCACAACAGGCAAAAATTCATTACGCAGATCTGATTAACATCCGAGAGTACGCAGATTCAAATAGAAGTTCCAGCCTTCAACAGGCTGATCTGCACCGGCTTTGCGATAGCGGCAGCGGCAGCGCATTTAAACAGGTCCAGAGGGATAAATGGGAGTACGGCAACCGTAAACACGGATACCCAGTCCATGCCTGTTACAAACTTCATATAAATGCTTCCAAGTATCAAAGTCACAGGCATCCCCACCAGCATGGTCACAAGACAATAGCGCCTGAAGCTGTAACGTTTTCCCTTCAGCCAGGACATCAGTACAACGGCTATCAGCCAGGCCATAATGTACCCGCCGGTAGGGCCAAAAAGTTTTCCGGGTCCTCCCACTCCGCCGGAGAATACGGGGAGGCCGGAAAGGCCCAGCAGCATGTAGACCACAATGGTGAAGGCAGCCTGACGGGGAGTTAACAAAAGCGCAATAAGGTTGACCACCAGTGTCTGGGCGGTCAGGCTTGCAGGGGAAAATGGCAGGGGTATCACAATGTATGCTGATACGCAGATCAGTGCAGTGAGAAGAGCCATTTTTGTCAGTTCCAGGGTGCTGAAGTTTTGTTTTGTATTCATAGTTGCCTCCATGTCATAGGTTTTTTATTTGAAGGTGAAAATGTACAAGGCCATCGCAGCTTCCTGTGACAGTGTTGTTTTCACATTTCAGGTAAATGGGTTGGCCCGTATAGGTTGGACGGATCAGGCGGATACTGTATTCTATGGGCAGATGGATTCCGTATTCTATAGGAAGAACAGGAAGAGGGCTGCATGCCATATGGGAAAAGGGTTCATACAGGCGCGTGAATATCCATAATCCCGGCACCAGGGCCGGATCACCCCGGTGAATGGGGTTGGTGTCGCCGGATTCTTTCAGAAACTGTCTCAGGTCCGTCTTAAGAAAGCACATGGAAGGCGGATCTGTGGAAGACGGATCTGTGAAAGGCGGATCTGTGGAAGATGATTCTAAGGAAGATGGTTTTGATGTAGCTGATATTTGGAAATGTAGCTGCGGGGCATCACCCTGCTGGTTTTTATCCTTAGATACGTCCATCAGAAGCACTTCCAGGCTTCCGGCTGGTGCCGCGGCTTGTGTGTATCCCGTTGTTTCCAGTACTGCGGCATATCTGTGGCTCTTTTTCCGCTGTGTATGAAAACAGACAGCGGCTTCATTGCTGTATTTGCGGTAAACAGCCCGGGCCATGACCCAGCCGTCAAAGCGGTGACGGCCCCATAAACACGTTTCATATATCAATTGTCTCATTTATCATACCCCAAATGTTATCTAATAGGTAGAAACAGGTTTACAATTCATTGATTATTATAGGGTCTCAAGTTGAAAATGTCAACCAAAATAAGATAATTGGTTAACAAATGTCCGGGCCGATTTTGTACAGTGAATGGGAGAAAAAGGTAAAATAGAATGCCCCTTTCCATATTCTGTGCATTATGATAAGATAGGTAAGTAAATTAAGATTATAGAGTGACAGGATGAAAAAATGAACTACATTGTTTTTGACCTTGAATGGAACCAGAGCCCAAATGGAAAGGAAGATTCAGTGGACCACCTTCCATTTGAGATTATTGAGATAGGCGCTGTAAAATTGGATGAGGGATTTTGCCAGGTAGGGGAATTCCATAAGCTGATCAGGCCTCAGGTATATAAGAAGCTGCATTTTAAGATATCGGAAGTAACGCACATGGATATGAGGAAGCTGTGCCAGGAGGGGCAGCGTTTTGAGGATGTTATAAGGGAATTTGTGGAGTGGTGCGGGGAAGAGGAATACTGCTTTTGCACATGGGGGTCCATGGACCTGACAGAGCTCCAGAGGAATATGGCTTACTATGGCCTGGATATACCTTTTCCCCGCCCTCTTTTGTACTACGACATACAGAAGCTGTTCTGCTTCCAGTATGGGGACGGAAAGAATAAGGTGTCCCTGGACCAGGCAGTGCAGCAGATGGCCATGGAGGAGGAACGGCCGTTTCACCGCGCCCTGGATGACGCTTACTACACGGGAAGGGTGTTGTCCGCCCTGGATATGGACTTATATGGGGTGTATGTTTCCGTTGATTATTACGGCCTTCCGGATGAAAAGGACAAGGAATTTTACCTGTACTTTCCCGAATACACCAAATTTGTATCCAGGGAGTTTGACTCCAGGGAAGAGATCATGAAGGATAAGAATATTACGGACATGGTGTGCCTTAAGTGCCGGAGGATGCTGCGCAAGAAGATACGCTGGTTTCCCTATGGACAGAGGTTCTATTTCTGTCTGGCATACTGCCCGGAGCATGGCTATGTGAAAGGAAAGATCAGGGTTAAAAAGTCCGAGAAAGACAGATATTATATTGTCAAGACCACCAAGATGGCGGGGGACGAGGATGTGGAACTGCTGACCCAAAGAAAGGAAGACGGGCGCAGAAAGCGCAGTGCCAAGAGCCACACTAAAAAATATGACAACAATTAGCAAAACCTGCAGGACGGCTGACCAGCGATCCTGCAGGTTTTATTTTTTGTTATTCCTTCTGCTATTCCTTCTGTTATTCCCTCTATTCTTCCCTCATACGGTAACCCACGCCGATCTCTGTGAATATATATTGGGGCTCTGCGGGATTTTCCTCCAGCTTTCTTCGGATATGGGCCATGTTCACACGCAGGATCTGATTGTCGCTGTCAGCATAGGGGCCCCAGATTTTGGATATAATAGTTTCGTAGGTCAGCACCCTTCCCGCGTTCTGAGCCAGCAGGGAGACCAGTTTGTATTCGATCTGGGTCAGATGTACGTCCTGATCCTTTACCTTTACCAAACGGCGTTCAAAATCGATCATCAGGTCCCCGACCTCATAGCGGGTATTCTCATTGGCTGTCTTCTGGCTGTGGCGCAGTGCGGTGCGGATGCGCGCCAGCAGCTCCGCTGTGCCAAAGGGTTTTGTGAGATAGTCATCGGCTCCCATATCCAGGGCAGCTACCTTGCTGCGTTCCAGGGTTCTGGCAGAGATAACAATGATGGGCACGGAGCTGTATGTCCGAACCTCCTCAATGATCTCAAGTCCATCCATATCAGGAAGGCCCAGGTCCAGTAAAACAACATCCGGTTTGTGGGTATTGATCTGCTTTAACCCATCGGCTCCTGTATATGCACAGACCACATGGTAGTTCTGAGGTGTCAGGACCGTTTCTATAAAATTACATATATTTTTTTCGTCTTCAATGATGATAATACTGGCTTTTGCGTTCATAAATCAGTATTCCCTCCAATCTGGTAAGGTAAAAGTAAATTGGGCGCCATTCTGATGATTGCCGGCCCGGATCTGGCCGCCATGTGCGTTTATGATGGTTTTACAGAGAGACAGGCCGATCCCCATTCCCTTATGGCTGTCTCCCATCTGGTTGGCATAAACCCCTCCTCCGTCAAACAGGGTGTCCAGCAGATCCGGACGGATACCCTTTCCATAATCCTTTATGGTTATGGATACGTAAGGTCCGTCTGTGGTTACGATCAGATCAATGGGACCGTGGCTTCCGGAGTGAAAGAATGCGTTTTCCAGAAGATTGTTAATGACCTGTTCGATGAGCGTGGCGTCCATGGGAACCATGATAAAGATATCCGGTATGGAAACATGGACAGGAACATCCATAAAGCGTTTTCTGAACCTTCTCACTGCGGAAGAGACGATCTCCTCCAGCGACTCGTCCGCCTTGATCACATTGGCCACACCCCGCTCATCCTGGATCCTGGTAACGGTGAGGAGATTTTCCACCATGGTCAAAAGCCACTGCGCATCCTCCTCAATGTTCTGGACCAGTTTGTGCTTTTCATCGGGTGACATGGTCTCCTCCTGTTCAAGATAGGTGGAACTGGAACCGATGATTGTGGTAAGAGGCGTGCGCAGATCATGGGACATGGCCCTCATCAGGTTGGCTTTCATGGTTTCCTTCTCTGCATTAAGCAGCATCCGGTCCTTTTCCTGGATCTGGGCATTCTGCTTTGTGATCATGATGCAAATGCTGCTGGTAATACAGGAGATCAGCATCATGCCCACAAACGTGATCGGGTATCCTGACATGGTAAAGTTCAGCGTCATGTAGGGATATGTGTATGCAAAGTTTACCCAGAAGACCGCAAATAAAGAGGCAAGTATTCCGGAACCGTAGCAGCTGGTGGCGCGGGCGATCAGGATAATGGCCAGAGTAAATATGATGGAAATGTTGGTGACATTGTTGCTGAAATGAAAAAATATGGTGGAAACTAAGGTGGCGGCAGCCATATATTCGATGGTTATAGGAAGGTTCCTTACCAGGTTCATGACAGCTGCTTTCAAATCCTCCTTATCCGTTTGGAAAAGTTTCATTTCTCTCTCCCCTGTAAATTGTGGTTACATACATGATTGATCTCATGAATAGCCCCCCTACATTATAACCCATGGATATGGGAAGTTCAACGGAAAAAGGTCTTTTTACGCCGGCCTCTCCTGTTTCTCCGTTTGGAGGGAGAGGGGACCCTGCGCTCGGCCACCAGTTTGTCAAAGTCGGCAGAGGAGTAGCCGATATCCTCCAGGCGTTCAAGCCTGCGCTGGCGGCGGAGCGTCAGGTCGGCCTCCTCCTTCTTTTTAACATGTATTTTTACGGCGGCCACAATTGCCACAATAACACACAGGGACAGCGCGATCCCCAGAATGGTCAGGGTATTGGCGGGAATCCGGATACTGGAAGCAGTGCCTTCCTTTGTGGTGATGTCCGGCCGTGTGGCAGGAGGTGTCAGGTTCCCATCTGTTGAGAGGCCGTTCCCCTGATCCTGGAGATTTCCCTGGCCCGGCTCATGGCCCAGGTTCTGACCTGAATCCTGCCCTGGATTCTGACTTGAATCCCGCCCTGGATTCTGGCCCGGAACAGGCTGGTTTCCATTGCCTGCCGCTGCCTGTGGAGGTGTGGCGGCCGCAGCCATGGGATCGGCGGAACTTTCCATGCCTGATGAACAAAGGTATACAAAGCCCACCTGGCGCCCGTTGTAGGTGTAGCGGATACAGGCAACCCCGTTCCTGGGACTGCTGCTGTCCAGGTCATAGGTCAGGGTGGATTCCGTGTCCGTAAAGTCGGCATCCTTTGGTATGACCACACGTCCGTTCCGGTCAAGCTCCAGGGAAATGCTGTCCCGGGCCGTCATGCCGGCAATGGTCATGTCATTTTCCAGGGATTTGTACCGCGTCTCATAATCCACTGCTTTCAGGGACTGGAAATTGCGGAAACCGAAATCGAACAAGGCCTTTGTGTCTGCGTAGTGGGACTGGTGTCCGTTCAGCACAACGGCAATCAGGGTCATGCCATCTTTTTTTGCACAGGTTACAAGGGTATTGCCCGCAAGGGATGTGTATCCTGTCTTTCCTGCAAAGGCGCCCGGATAGTAGACGGATTCGTTCTTATTAAACATCTTGTGGTGATTGGCCACATATCCGCCCTCAGGTGAACGCTTGGTAGGAGCCAGTCTGTAGCTGCGGGTTATGTTGATGGTAAGAAATTCAGGATTTTTAATGGCTTCCCTGGTAATAAGAGCCATGTCATGGGCCGTGGTGTAATGGTTCTCATCATTTAAGCCGCTGGGGTTTGTAAAATTGCTTCCTGTACAGCCCAGGCTGGCGGCCTTTTCATTCATCAGTTTGGCAAATGCCTCCCGGGAGCCGCTTACATGACATGCCAGGGCGTTGGCGCTCTCGTTGGCAGAGGCCAGCAGCAGGGCATAGAGACAGTCGCGGACCGTGAGCACATCGCCCTCATCAATGCCGGCGCTGCTGCTTCCCGCTTCCACATTATAGACGTCATCATGGGAAAATGATACCATTTCATCCAGACCGCAGTGTTCCAGCACGATCAAAGCGGTCAGTATCTTGGTGATACTGGCCGGGTAATACTGCTGGTCCATATTCTTCCCGTATAATATAGTTCCTGTATCCGCATCCATGACAATGCCGCCGTCCGCCTGTATGGAAACATGGTCGGGCCACTGGGGCGCTGCCAGGCTCTTCATGGTAACTATGCCCATGGAGAGACAGAGACACAGGAACAGCGTGAAAAATCGCTTCATCCAAACAATCTCCAATCATATAATAGCCTATGGTACAGTATAAAATATTTCCGGCTTTAAGTAAAGCCCGGTTAGGATTTAAGCGGCTTTTTTACGGTTTTTTATGGTCAGGAACAGGCAGAATCCAAACAGAATCAGGGATAAAGCGCCGAAAAGACCGGCAATGCGGGCGGCTGTATCCATAAAAAATCCTTCAGGCACAATGTTGATGAGCATATCTGTGGCAGGGTCCAGGATCCACAGGTCATTGGTAAAGAATATATGGTGGAACATGACAAAATATTTGGAGAAATCAGTGGAAATGATCAGGGCCAGGGCGGTGATCAGCCCAAAGAACAGGCCGCATCCAATACACAGGGATGAGGGAAGGGTCTGTCTCATCCGTCCTTTGGCGGCAGCCATAAAGATAAGTAATAAGGCTGCCGCTGCCAGACAGATACGGCGTATGGACATGGCTTTTAAGAACAGCACCTGCACGTCCTCCATATGGGCGATTTCCCGCTCATTAAAAAATTCCCGCTGCTGGCCTCCCATGGTGGTGGTCACGTGGAGATCCTCACGGTCGCCTTTTAAGTAATCCATCATCTGGTCCGTTACTTCCAGCAGGTCGTCCATGGTCATGGCTGGAAGGCTTTCCAGCACATTGTATTTGGTATATTCTTTTTCAAAATATCCAGGGGTCCAGTACACCACGGCTTCCACCGAAGTGATGAACAAAATGATCATAATGCAGAATGCGGCCGCGATCCCGGCAAATCTGTGTAAGTATTTCATAGTTCCTCCTGACTCAGAATAGAATATAATCTGTAAAAAGTTGTCTGTAACAAAGAAAAGCCCGACCCCGCAGCTTCCTGTATCTGCAAAGTCAGACCTTTTAGTGCGCCTTCAGGGACTCGAACCCTGGACAAATAGATTAAGAGTCTACTGCTCTACCAACTGAGCTAAAGGCGCATATGTTTAATTTAATTCTTTTGAGTGACACGTCCACTATTATATAGCTTGGAGAAGGAAATGTCAATAATATTTTAAGAAAAAATTTATTTTTTAAAATATACCTTTTAAAAATATAGCTTTGTCCCAGATGTGTTTGTTCTATTAAGGCACAAAAAAGTCCGACCCCGCAGCTTCCAATATCTGCAAAATCAGACCTCTTAAGTGCGCCTTCAGGGACTCGAACCCTGGACAAATAGATTAAGAGTCTACTGCTCTACCAACTGAGCTAAAGGCGCATGCCCGTGTTTTGTTATAACCCGTCCGGGCGACACGAACGACATTATATCTCTTTCATAGACAAATGTCAACGGTTTTTCGGAAAAAAATTAATTTAAATGATTTTATTTTCCTTTTTTATCCTTTGCCTTGGAACCTGTGCCCAGAACTTTGTTCACTTCCTTGAAGGAGCGGCTCAGGCGGAGGGCCTGCTTGTTCAGGGCGGTTTTGTCGCTGGTTGCCTGCATTAGTTTTTTGGTGATTCCAGGAGATAATGCCATAGGATCTGCCTCCGGCAGGTAATTTACTTAGTAACAGTATATGGCGTGATCTGTCATTTTGTGCAGGTATCCGCATTAAGACCTGCTTACGCCCTGGCGGCCACCAGTTTACAGATGGGTTTTCCCTCGGCGGCAAACTTTGTCTCATATTCGGTCATAATATTGCCTTCGGCCATGGGGCTGTTATGGAGGTCAAATGTGTGGGACAGGATCTTCCAGCCCGCGGATGGGATGGATTCCAGAGAATATTCAAACAATTCCCGGTTGTCGGTCTTAAACTCCACCACTCCGTCACGGGCCAGTATTTTGTCGTACACTGCCATAAAGTCAGGCGAGGTGAGGCGCCGCTTGGCATGCCTGTCCTTGGGCCAGGGGTCTGAGAAATTGAGGTAAATACGGCTGACCTCTCCCGGGGCAAATAGTTCGGGCATGGTTTTTGCATCAACGCACATGAAGTATATATTGTTAAGATCCAGCTGTGAGCGTTTCTCCAACCCTCTTAAAAGTACGCTGGAATAGCGTTCGATCCCTATATAATTAATATCCGGATGGGCCCCTGCAAGTTCCATGATAAAGCGTCCTTTACCCATTCCCACTTCAATCTCCAACGGGTGGAGGTTTCCAAATACCTGATGCCAGCTTCCGCGTTTTGTCTCTGGTTCCTGGACCACATAGGGGCTTGTGGCAATGGTTTCTTCCGCCCCGGGGATATGACGTAATCGCATGTCTTTTTTCCTTTCTTCCGGAGAGGCGTTCACAATATGCCCCCGGCAGTGATTTTTTTGTTGGTGCAGGCCTTATTTTATCATCCGAAGTGCCTATTTGCAACAAAATTTACTTTTTTCTTATTTTTCTGATTTATTACAATTAGTAGTGCAAAATTGGCAAAAATCGATTATACTATACATAATAGACGGATATCTGCGGATACTAAGGAGGAAGGCTTATGTCGAATGTGGAGCGGACGACCAGCTGGCAGCAGATCCAGTTGGGCGTTAAGGACGCGGAACGGTTGATCGTACGAAAAGAATATAATCTTGTGATGGTTAAAGCAAGGCAGGTTCTGGAATATATGGTAAGGTGCATGGCTGAGCGCGCATGCCTGGTGGAGGGGGATCTGTCGGACACCATTGACCAGCTCTATGAGGGGCGCTGGATCAACAAGGCGACCAAGGATAACTACCATACCATCCGCATACTTGGCAACAAGGCTGTCCATGAAGGGGATGACACTGCATATGATGCCAATCAGGCGTATCAGCTCCTGACCCAGGAGGTCTATGTGTTTGCCAACGAGTTCTCCGGAGGACGCTCATCAGCCAGGGCGCCGCAGACAGGAAGAACTGCATCGTCCAGACAGACGTCCCAGCGCCAGGGATCATCATCCCGGTCAGGCGCCCGAAGCCCCCAGAGCGGCAACCGCCGTCCTGTCCAGTCAGGAGGCCAGCGCCAGGGAGGTCCGAGAAAAAAGAAACGCAGGCGGGTATCACCCGTATCTTATATCTGGAGACTTTTGATCCCTGTACTGATCGTGGTTCTTCTCATTGTTGTGATTCGTACCATGGTTCCTTCCGGGGACAAGGATAAGGGAAATTCAACCACGGCACCCACAGTTACCACGGCGGCCACTGAGCCGGCGCCCACACTGCCCCCTGAGCCGGAGACGGTTCCTGAGACAGAACCTCCGGTGGCGGTATACAGGATTAAGGGCAGCAGCGTGAATGTACGCACGGAGCCGTCCACGGACAGCCGTATCATTGTGCAGCTGACCAACGGCACCGAGGTGGATTATGTGAAGCGCTACAGCAATGACTGGGATGTGATCAATTACGATGGACAGGAAGCATATGTATCCAGCCGGTTCCTGGAAAAGGTGGAACCCGTGGCTGAGACAGAGGTTCCGGCAACCAGCGGGAGCGGTCAGAATAACTGATAAAACATGTTTGTAAAAACTGCATAGATAAATTTGTCACATACGTTGGTAAAAAGAGGAAGGACGAAAAATGTTCTTCCTTTTTTTGGCATTCTGCCACAGGTAATTTGTTAATTTTTTATTTTAATTATTAAAAAACCCTGGTATTTTTAAAAAAAAGGAGTATCATGAAGTGATATAAAATTATATATAAGGAGGAGCTCTATGGATACTGTGATCAACAGATTATCGGAAATAGAAGAAGCAGCCGGTGCCATTGCAGATGAGGCGAATGTGCGTAAAAAAGCGTTTGCCAAAGAGATGGAAGACAAGACAGCCTCTTTTGATACGGATCTTGAACAGGAAACAGCCCGCAGGATAGCCGAGATCCAGCATAAGATGGAGGCGGACATGGAAGACATGCTTGCCCGCCAGAAAGCGGATTTTGAGGCGCTTTTAAAACAGCTGGAAGGTAATTACAATCAACATCATGCAGCGTATGCAGAGGCTCTGTTCCAGAACATGATAAAGGGGTGAGGATATGGGCAGCCTGATAACTTACAGCGGCATTGCCACCAAGGTCAAGGCCATGGAGCGGTGGCGGATCAAGGATGAGCAGTTTAAGGAAATGGCTTCCCTGGAGACAGTGCCTGAAGCAGTGGAATATCTGCGGCGTTTTCTGCCTTACCGGGAGATTTTCCAGGAGGCGGAGGACAAGGACCTGCACAGGGGCAATATTGAACAGCGTCTCAACCTTTCGCAGTACAGGGATTTTGCAAAGCTTTATAAATTTGCCAATATCAGGCAGAGACGTTTCCTGGACCTGTATTTTATGCATTATGAGATAACGATCATAAAGACATGTCTGAGAAATGCGGCGGGGCACAGGGAACAGCGCCAGGACCTGTCCATGTTCCAGGATTTTTTTGAGCGCCATTCCAGCATTGACCTGATCGTTTTATCCCAGTCCCCATCCATAACAGAGTTCGTGGGCAATCTTAAGGGGTCGCCTTATTATGAGCCCTTAAACATGATGCTGCAGAACGGGACCGTAAGCCTGCCCGCCTTTGAGACGGCGCTGGATATGCTGTATTTTAAGACTATGTGGAAGATCAAGGACAAATATCTGTCCAAGGAAGAGCGTAAGATCCTGGCCCAGTGTTTCGGCACCAGGATGGATATGCTGAACCTGGAATGGCTCTGCCGTTCCAAGAAATTTTATAAGCTGTCTCCCGGAGAGATCTATGCAATGATGATTCCGGTCCAGCTTCATCTCACCAAGAGCGAGATCAATAAGATGGCTGAAGCCGAAACCCTGGACCAGCTCTATGGACTGATCTGTTCAAGCTGGTATGGAAAGCTGGACTTAATAAGCCACTCAGAGGAACCGGATCTGGACCGCCTGACCTATGAGATCATTGACAGGATCTATCAGATGACCAGAAGAAAAGACCCGTACTCCATCGCCATCCTTAACTCCTACCTGTATTTTAAGGAACGGGAGATTGCGCGCATTATCAACACCATTGAGCGCATACGGTATGGCTTGGCTGCAAATTGACTAAAGGGGGTTAAGACGTGATTGAAAAGATGAAATTCTTGAGTATTACCGGTCCCAAGGATGATATTGACCGGGTAGTGGACACGTATCTGTCCAGATACGAGATACACCTGGAAAATGCCCTGTCGGAGCTCAAGACAGTAAAGGACCTCCGGCCCTATATTGAAACCAATCCATATAAAGAGGAACTTTTAAAAGCAGGGGAGCTGATGGAGAGCTATCATGAGCTTTTGCCTGAACATACGGACAGGAGGCTTAAGCTGGGGGATGCGGTGCAGCTGATCCGCAGCCTGGATAAAGATTTAAAGGAACTTACGGACAAAAAAAGCGTTCTGGTAAACCAGAGGAACGAGCTGCAGGCGTCCAAGGACAAGGTGGTTCCCTTTGCAGGGCTGAACTACAGTGTGAAGGAGATACTTGGATTCCGGTTTATCAAGTTCAGGTTCGGGCGCATTTCCAAAGAGTACTATGAAAAGTTTTCCACCTATGTGTACGATACCATTGATACGGTCATGTTCAAATGCGAAGAGGACGGGGACTATGTGTGGGTGGTCTACTTTGTGCCGGAAAAGCTGGCAGACAAGATCGATGCCATCTATGCATCCATGCATTTTGAGCGGAGTTTCCTTCCGGATGAATATGAAGGGACCCCGGTGGAGGCCGGCCATGTGCTGGATGACCGGATCAGTGCGTTCCAGAAACAGATTGATGAAGCGGACCAGGCCATTGTGGAATCCATCAGCAACCGCAAGGACGACCTGGTGGCGGCCTATCATGTGATCCGGACATTTTCCACTAACTTTGATGTGAGGAAGATGGCAGCCGTCACCAAGCATGACCTGCACAATTTTTATATCCTGTGCGGGTGGATGACACAGAAGGATGCAGCCGACTTCCAAAAGGAGATTGAGCGCGACAGCGATACGTTCTGTATCATAGAAGACGACCATAACAATATAATGAGCAAGCCGCCTACCAAGATGAAGAACCCGGGGCTGTTTAAGCCCTTTGAAATGTATGTGGAGATGTACGGACTTCCCTCTTACAATGAGCTGGACCCCACTATCCTGATCGGGATCACTTACTCCATCCTGTTTGGTTTCATGTTCGGGGACGCGGGGCAGGGATTGTGCCTGCTCACAGGAGGATTTCTTCTGTACCGGTTTAAGAAAGTGCGCCTGGCCGGCATTATTTCCTGCTGCGGTGTATTTTCCACCATATTCGGATTCCTGTTCGGCAGTGTGTTCGGATTTGAGGATATCATAGACGCAGTTTGGCTCAGGCCGCAGGAGGCCATGGTAAACCTTCCTTTTATCGGGAAGCTGAACACTGTGTTTGTGGTGGCGGTGGCCATAGGTATGGGAATCATACTCATGTGCATGGTGCTGAACATTATCAACAGCGCCCGTGTCCATGACACGGAAAAGATTTATTTTGATACCAATGGAGTGGCCGGATTTGTATTTTATTTTGCATTGTCCTGTGTCATCATTCTTTATATGACAGGCAACACGCTGCCTGCCACGGCCATACTGGTGGTCATGTTCCTGATCCCCCTTCTGATCATGTTCTTTAAAGAGCCGCTTACAGCAGTGGTGGAGAAAAAATCAGAGAAGATCGAAGGCGGGATGGGTATGTTCATCACCCAGGGGATCTTTGAACTGTTTGAAGTTCTGCTGAGCTACTTTTCCAATACCCTTTCCTTTGTCAGGGTAGGAGCCTTTGCGGTCAGCCATGCGGCCATGATGCAGGTGGTCCTGATGCTTGCAGGGGCAGAGGCGGGAGGAAGTACTAACTGGGCCGTGGTGATAGGAGGAAACCTGTTCGTGTGCGGTATGGAGGGCCTGATCGTGGGCATCCAGGTACTGCGTCTGGAATACTATGAGCTGTTCAGCCGGTTTTACCGGGGAAGCGGACGTGCGTTTGAACCATATGGAAAGGCTGCCGGAGAGCAGTAATACAATATAAAACTAAAATAGCCGGGAAACAGGCCATTTTAAGACCGGGCCGGGTAAAAAAGGAGATAAGAGATATGAGTTTATTAGTTAAGATCACACTGAGCGTAGCATTGATTTTAAGTATCGCAGTACCGTTTGGCGCATTTGCAATGGGTGAGAAATCCAAGGGACGTTATAAGACAGCATTGGCTGCCAACCTGTTCCTGTTCTTTGGCACCATGATGTTTGCCGCCGTTGTCATGTTCTCCGGCAATGCGCAGGCAGCTGAGGCCGGGTCTGAGGCGGTTTCCGCAGCCGGCATGGGATATCTGTCGGCTGCCCTGGCAACCGGGCTTTCCTGCCTGGGCGGCGGTATCGCTGTTTCTGCCGCTGCAAGCGCTGCTCTGGGAGCGATCAGTGAGGACAGCTCCATTCTTGGCAAATCATTAATCTTCGTAGGTCTTGCCGAAGGTGTGTGTCTGTATGGCCTGATCATTTCCTTTATGATCTTAGGAAAGCTGTAAGCCTATGAAGATGTACCTGATCAGTGACAATGTGGACACCCTGACAGGGATGCGCCTGGCAGGTGTGGAGGGCGCCGTGGTCCATGAGAGGGAAGAACTTAAGAATGAGCTGGATAAGGTCCTGGCCGATAAATCCATTGGCATCATCCTGCTGACTGAGAAATTCGGCAGGGAATTTCCGGAGATCATAGATGATGTAAAGCTGGAGCGGAAGCTCCCTCTGATCGTTGAGATCCCGGACCGCCATGGCACCGGCCGCAAGCCGGATTTTATCACCTCTTATGTAAACGAGGCGATCGGACTAAAACTGTAAAAATATGGGATAAGAAAGCAGGTGAGGCAGCTTGACAACAGAGGAAAAGCTGAAACATTTCCAGGATATATGCATGGAGGATGCCAGGGAGCGCAGCGCAAAGATGCTGGACGATTATATGAACGCCCTGGAAAAAGCCTACGAGGAACATACCGCTGATGCCAGACGGCGGGCTGACATGCAGGTGGAGGCAGAGACGGAAAAGCTGGAGCGTGAGATCAATAAACGTCTCTCCATCGGGCAGCTGGACCTTAAGAGGGAATTCAGCCACAGGCAGGAGGAGCTTAAGGATAAGCTGTTTGTGGAACTTAAGGATAAGCTGGCTAATTTTATGGAAACCCAGGAATACCAGCAGCTTCTGGACCGCCAGGTCAAGGAAGCCAAAGCATTTGCAGGGGATGAGGAACTGATCATCTATATGGATCCCTCCGATGGGGATAAGCTGCAGAGGATTGCAATGCATCACAATGCCAGCATTAAACTGAGCGAATATTCCTTTACCGGAGGCATCAGGGCGGTGATTCCAGGCAAACATATACTGATAGACAACTCATTTGAGACCAAACTCAGTGAAGCGCGGCATGAGTTCAAATTCGATTTAGGAGGTAAGTAAAGTGGCAAAGACAGGTGTGATTCACGGCATTAATGGTCCTGTCGTTTCCTTGCTGGGTGACCCGGGATTCCAGATGAACGAGATGGTTTATGTGGGAAAGGAGAACCTGGTAGGTGAAGTCATTGGACTTACTTCAGAGAAAACCACCATTCAGGTGTACGAGGAGACCAGCGGGATCAAGCCGGGGGAAGAGGTGACCGGTACAGGGGCGCCTGTGTCCGTAACCCTGGCGCCCGGGATCCTGAGTAATATTTTCGATGGGATCGAGCGGCCCTTAAGCGAGATCGCAAAGGGGAGCGGATATTACATCAGCCGCGGTATTTCTGTGGACAGTCTGGATACTTCCAGGAAATGGGATACACATATGGTGGTAAAGCCGGGGGACCGGCTGATGCCCGGGGCCATTATCGCAGAGGTTCCGGAGACAAGAGCCATCATTCACAAGGTGATGGTGCCCCCTGATGTGGAGGGGTATGTACTGGATGTGGCGGAAGACGGACAGTACACCATCCAGGACCCCCTGGTCACGGTACAGATGATGGACGGAACTGAGCGGAAGCTGACCATGACCCAGAAGTGGCCCATCCGTATACCCAGGCCGTCAGCCAAGCGTTTCCCGGCTGTAAAACCGCTGATCACGGGACAGCGTATCCTGGACACCATGTTCCCCCTTGCAAAGGGCGGTACGGCAGCGATCCCGGGAGGGTTTGGAACCGGAAAGACCATGACCCAGCACCAGGTGGCAAAATGGTCGGACGCGGATGTGATCATCTACATTGGCTGCGGTGAGAGAGGCAATGAGATGACCCAGGTTCTGGAAGAATTCTCAGAGCTGATCGATCCTAAGTCAGGCAACCCCCTGATGGACAGGACCACCCTGATCGCCAATACGTCCAACATGCCTGTGGCTGCCCGTGAGGCAAGCCTTTATTCCGGTCTGACCCTGGCTGAGTATTACAGGGATATGGGCTATCATGTGGCTATTATGGCTGACTCCACCTCCCGCTGGGCGGAGGCGCTCAGGGAACTGTCGGGACGTCTGGAGGAGATGCCCGCGGAGGAAGGATTCCCTGCCTACCTTGCATCCCGTCTGTCGGCATTTTATGAGAGGGCGGGCATGATGCAGAATTTGAACGGCACGGAAGGGTCCGTGACCATTATTGGAGCCGTGTCGCCTCAGGGCGGCGATTTCTCAGAGCCTGTGACCATGAATACCAAGCGTTTTGTGCGCTGCTTCTGGGGACTGGACAAATCCCTGGCCTATGCCAGGCATTTCCCGGCCATCCACTGGCTGACCAGTTATTCTGAGTATATCAATGACCTGTCCTCCTGGTACATGGATAACGTGGATAAAAAATTCGTGGACTACCGCAACCGGCTCATGGGCATCCTGACCCAGGAGAGCAGTTTGATGGAGATCGTAAAGCTGATCGGCTCAGATGTGCTCCCCGATGACCAGAAGCTGGTGCTGGAGATCGCCAAGGTGATCCGTTTGGGCTTCCTGCAGCAGAACGCGTTCCACAAAGAGGACACATCCGTGCCCTTGATCAAGCAGTTTAAGATGATGGACATCATCCTGTATCTGTACAAGAAGTCCCGTGCCCTGGTGAATATGGGCATGCCGGTTTCGGTTCTTAAGGAAGAGAATATTTTTGATAAGATCATATCCATTAAGTATGATGTACCCAACGACCGCCTGGATATGTTTGATGATTACAAGAAACAGATTGATGCGTTTTATGACAGGGTAATGGAAAAGAACGCGTAGAGGAGGACGGACATATGGCAATTGAATATTTAGGTTTAAGTGAGATCAATGGCCCTCTGGTTGTCCTTGAGGGCGTTCAGAATGCGGCGTTTGATGAGATAGTGGAGATGACTGTGGGAGGCAATACCCACAAAATCGGCCGTATCATAGAGATTTACGGGGATAAGGCCATTATCCAGGTGTTTGAGGGCACCGAGGGCATGGCGCTGCGCAACACCCACACCCGTCTTACAGGCCATCCCATGGAAATACGGGTGTCCGAGGAAATGCTGGGCCGTACCTTTAACGGTATCGGCCAGCCCATAGACGGATTGGGAGACATCATATCTGATGTGAAGCTGGATATCAACGGAAAGCCGTTAAACCCGGTGACCCGTGAATATCCAAGGAACTATATCCGTACCGGTATTTCCGCCATAGACGGGCTGACCACCCTGATCAGGGGGCAGAAACTTCCTATTTTCTCAGGAAACGGCCTTCCCCATGACCAGCTGGCTGCCCAGATTGTACAGCAGGCCTCCCTGGGTGACAATTCAGATGAAAAGTTCGCCATTGTGTTTGGCGCCATGGGCGTTAAATATGATGTGGCTGATTTCTTCCGCCGCACCTTTGAGGAGAGCGGCGTGTCAGAGCATGTGGCCATGTTCATCAACCTGGCCAATGACCCGGTGGTGGAGCGTCTGATCACACCAAAGATCGCCCTTACCCTGGCGGAGTATCTGGCATTTGAAAAGGGGATGCATATCCTGGTCATCCTGACCGACATGACAAGCTATGCCGAGGCCCTGCGTGAGGTGTCCTCATCCAAGGGTGAGATCCCTTCCAGAAAGGGCTTCCCCGGGTACTTGTACAGTGACCTGGCGTCCCTTTATGAGAGAGCGGGCATTGTGGCGGGGCGGCAAGGATCCGTTACCCAGATCCCCATCCTTACCATGCCCAATGATGACATTACCCATCCCATACCCGACCTGACGGGGTATATCACAGAAGGGCAGATCGTTCTGGACCGCCAGTTAAACGGACAGTCCATCTATCCGCCCATCAATGTTCTGCCCTCCCTGTCACGTCTGATGAAGGACGGCATCGGCGAGGGATACACAAGGGCTGACCACCAGGATGTGGCTAACCAGCTGTTCTCCTGCTATGCAAAGGTGGGGGATGCCAGGGCCCTGGCATCGGTTATCGGTGAGGATGAGTTATCGCCCACGGATAAGAAATACCTTGTGTTCGGACGGGAATTTGAGGAGAAGTTCATAGGGCAGGCACGCCATGAGAACAGGACCATCCTGGAGACACTGGACATTGGATGGAAACTTCTGGCAATGCTTCCAAGGGAGGAGCTTGACCGTATTGATACAAAGATACTGGATCAGTACTATCAGCCGGCAGCCGAAGAGACGAGGTGATGTAAATGGATCCAAATACATTTCCCACAAAAGGTAACCTGATCGCGGCCAAGAATTCCCTGAACCTGGCCAATATGGGCTATGGGCTGATGGATAAGAAGAGGAATATCCTGATCCGTGAGCTCATGGGGCTGATCGATGAGGCAAAGGGAATCCAGTCTGAGATCGACACTACCTTCAGGGCCGCATATGAGGCGCTGCAAAAGGCCAATATTGAGCTGGGCATCAATTATGTGCAGGAGATCGGCGCATCGGTGCCCGTGGACGACCGTGTGAAGATCAAGGCCAGAAGTATCATGGGAACGGAGATTCCCCTGGTGCAGCACGAGGTAAAGCCCCTGGCCCTGACCTATGGTTTTTATAACACAACCGAGTCATTGGATGAGGCCAGGTATCATTTTGAAAAGGTAAAGGAGCTGACCATTAAGCTGTCTATGGTTGAGAACTCCGCCTACCGGCTGGCCAACTCTATTAAGAAGACACAAAAAAGGGCCAATGCCCTTAAGAATATCACCATTCCCCATTACCAGGAGCTGAGTAAATCCATTTCCGATGCATTGGAGGAAAAGGAGAGGGAAGAGTTTACAAGGCTGAAGGTGATCAAGAGGAATAAGGGGAGGTAAGGTGAATTTGAGTGAACTTGAGTACGTTGGAATGAGAAGGAGGCTGCGGTGTGCATACGTTTGATGAGCTGAGGGGAATTGTCGCTAAGCTGCGCTCTGAGGAGGGATGCCCCTGGGACAGGGAGCAGACATTTGAGAGTTTGAAGAAGTGCCTGGCCGATGAGACGGAAGAGGTGTTTGAGGCCGTGGACAATAAGGACATGGAAAACCTGTGCGAGGAGTTGGGGGATGTGCTCCTTCAGGTGGTGCTTAACAGTGAGATCGCAAGTGAGCAGGGAAGCTTTACAATCGATGATGTAATTGACGGAATTTGTAGAAAAATGGTGCGAAGACACCCCCACGTCTTTGGAAATGTAAAGATTAATTCTGTGGAGGAAGGGACCGCTCTTTGGAATCAGATAAAAATGCAGGAAAAAGCCAAAAAACCTTGACAAATCATAGCAAAAAGGCTATAAATGATTAGGTATACTAGACTTTAAATAGTAATGAATCCGGGGGGCTTCCCGGGACTATATTTAGGAGGAAAAATTGATGAACAAGACAGAATTGATCGCAGCAGTTGCTGAGAAGGCAGAACTTTCCAAGAAGGATGCAGAGAAGGCTGTTAAGGCTTTCACTGATGCAGTAGCAGAAGAACTTGTAAAGGGCGGCAAAGTACAGTTAGTTGGATTTGGTACCTTCGAAGTTGCTGAGAGAGCTGCAAGAGAAGGCAGAAATCCTAAAACAGGCAAGACCATGACCATCGAAGCTTCCAAGACACCTAAGTTCAAAGCTGGCAAGGCTCTGAAGGATGAGGTTAACAAATAATTCATGAGACTGGACAAGTTTCTCAAGGTTTCCCGTCTGATAAAGCGCAGAACCGTGGCAAATGAAGCCTGTGATGCAGGCCGGGTGCTGGTGAACGGCAAGCCAGCCAGAGCATCCCTGAGCGTTAAGACCGGGGATATGATTGAGATTCAGTTTGGTGCCAAAGCCGTTAAGGTGGAGGTTCTGGACGTACAGGAAACCGTTAAAAAAGATGAAGCCAAAGAGCTTTACCGTTATATCTGAGATAAAAGGCATAGAATGGCCAACCTCCCCATATATTTAACATAGGTTAGATATGTGGGGAGGTTTTTGTATGGAAGAAAAGATGGTTGGCGCACGCCAGCACAAGCTTATATTGCAGAACCGCGGAGTGGGTAATATCACAGGAATCTGCGATGTGGTATCCTTTGATGAGAACGCGGTGGTCCTGGACACGGATATGGGGCTTTTGACCATCAAAGGCAAGGAACTCCATGTGAGCAGGCTGACCCTGGAAAAGGGCGAGGTGGATATAGAGGGGACCATTGACAGTATGGTCTACAGTTCCAACGAGGCACTGCGCAAATCAGGGGAATCCCTGTTTACCCGTTTATTTAAATAGGAGGTGTCATCAGTGAGCAGCAGGATTCAATATGAAACCTGGCTGATGGTGCTGAGCCTGGTGACCGGAGCATGGCTGATGCTGGCCTATGACACCCTGAGAGTGTTCCGCCTGGTTATCCACCACGGCCCTATCTGGACAGGAATAGAAGATTTCCTTTACTGGCTGTATGCAGGGCTTGTGACCTTTATCCTTCTGTATGAGCAGAACGATGGAGTGTTCCGGGCGTATGTAATCGGCGGAGTATTTATAGGGATGATACTGTATGACAGATTCATCAGCAGAATTTTCTTTAAATGCTTGAAAAAGATAAGTAAATGTCTTAAAATGATAATTAACAGAAACAAACCCGGCGAGGTTTGTAACCGGGAACAAAGTGAAGTTGGTGATTAACAGATGAAATCCTATGGCAGATCAAGACGTGTAAGACGTGATAAATGGGCAAACCGCATGGCTATCATGGGGATTACCCTTGTTGTTATGTGTCTTGCGGTGGCTATTAATATAAAGGGCGCTGATCTAAAGCAGTCGGACCTGGATTACAAGGTCAGAGAAGAGAATCTGGACGCCCAGGTCAAGGCTGAGGAAAAGCGGACCGAGGAATTGAAGGAGTACAAGATTTATGTAAAGACCAAGCAATATGCCGAGGAGGTTGCCAAGGAAAAGCTGGGTCTGGTGAATCCGGACGAGATCCTTTTAAAGCCCACGGAATGATGACGAAAAGGGGCGAAACATTTTTAAGAATCCAAGCATGATTAGACATTTATTTCCCTCCATGATGCGTATACTGAAAGTTACGCGGATTAGGAGGGATTTTTGTGTTTTCGAGGAATAATAAGGATGTAAAAAACAGATTGGATGTGAATCATTATACGGCCAGGAGACTGGGGGATATGGCTGAGTCCTTAAACCAGCTGGCCAAGGCGTTTGATGACGAGATAGAGAAGAACGGGCAGCTGTCCCGGGGAGACGGACTGGCTGCCATGCAGGCCAGCGCTACTTTGGTGTGTGAAAACTGCAGCCAGTGCAACCTGTACGCGGACAGTGAGAAGGAGGACAGCTATTACCTGTATTATCTGCTCCGTGCATTTGAGCAAAAGGGGCATATTGACCATGACGACATGCCCCAGATGTTCCAGACCGGGTGCAGGAAGCAGGACGCTTATCTGGCACAGTTAAACCGGAGTTTGGGACGGGCTACCATGAACCTGTCGTGGAAAAACCGGTTTCTGGAAAGCCGTGATGCGGTGGTGTCCCAGTTCAGGGAAATGTCCGTGATACTGGAAGAATTTTCCCACCAGATCGATCAGGCAAGAGACATCACGGAGGAGTACGAATACATAATAAAGAAATATTTCAGGAAATATCATATGGCGGTGGGAAATCTGCTGCTGCTGGAATATGAAAATGGCCAAAAGGAGGCATTTCTCACGGTCAGGACAACCAATGGCAGGTGTGTGACTTCCAAGGAGGCGGCGGAGCTTATGGGGGACGTGGTGGATGACAGCCGCTGGAGGCCTGCGGGGGACAGCCGCAGCATCATAACAAAGCAGTATGCCACCATACGCCTGCTGGAGGATGGGGGATACCATCTGATCTATGGGGCTTCCAGGATACCGAGACAGGGAGAGCGGTATTCGGGAGACAATTATACTTTTTGTGAGAGCCAGGGCAGTCAGGTGGTCATGAGCCTTTCTGACGGTATGGGCAGCGGGGAGACTGCGTCCAAGGAGAGCAAGCAGGTGGTAGAGCTTACCGAGCAGCTTCTGGAGACAGGATTCTCAGCCAGGGCGGCCCTTAAACTGGTCAATACGGTCCTGCTTCTGGCAGGGGTGGAACAGCACCCGGCCACGCTGGATGTAAGCTGTATTGACCTGCATACAGGGGTGCTGGAGGTGATGAAGCTGGGGGCGGTACCCACCTTTATCATAGGGGATGAAGGTGTGGAGATCCTGGAGGCCGGACAAGTTCCCATGGGCATTATCAATGGTGTGGAGCCTGTGCTCATGTCCAGGAAAATGTGGGACGGCAACCGGATCGTTATGGTCAGTGACGGGGTGCTGGATGCCCTTCCCGGGGATGACAAGGAACAGGTAATGAAGCAGTATCTGGAAAGTGTGGAGGAGATGGGGCCTCAGGAACTGGCAGATCAGATACTGGAATTTGCTGTTTCGTTCATCCCCGCTCCCAGGGACGATATGACCGTGCTGACCGCCGGATTGTGGAAGCGGCATTCCTGACGGAATGGGGTAAAGGGTGCGCGCAGTATATATTCCCGGCGGATATTGCTGTATTACCTGCATTATGGGGCTTGCACGGTTGAGGTTTTACGGGTATATTATAGAGAGAACATCCGGCCGGGCCCGGCCTTTCGGGGTCCGGCCAAAGGGATGTCCATGATACAGGTGGGATAAATGGAAGAGATGGAGCATAAGGTCCGAAGGACCATAGAAGAATATCACATGCTGTCACCCGGTGACCGGGTCATTGCAGCTGTATCAGGAGGGGCAGATTCCGTCTGCCTCTTAGCGTTGTTATACGGCATGAAAGAAGAATGGGATCTGCAGCTGAGAGCCGTCCATGTCCATCACGGTCTCAGGGGACAGGAGGCTGACCGGGATGCGGATTTTGTCAGGACGTTGTGTGCAGAACTTGATGTCCCCTGTCATATCATAAAGGTAGATGTACGCCGGTTTGCGTCCGGGTCCGGCATGTCTGAGGAGGAGGCTGGACGTCATCTGAGATATGAGGCCCTGGAACAGGAGGCGCAGGAGTGGGAATCCGGGGACAAGGGCCAGGCCAGGATCGCTGTGGCCCACCACAGTGATGACCAGGCGGAGACCATCCTGCATAACATGTTCAGGGGAAGCGGATTGGCCGGGCTGAAGGGAATCCCCCATGTGAGGGGACGGATCATCCGGCCGCTGTTGGATGCGGACCGCCGGGAGATCATAGACTGGCTCAGGAAAAACGGGTTTTCCTGGGTACAGGATTCCACCAATACATCAGACCACTATACACGCAACCGCATACGCCGCCTTCTTCCTATGATCGAGGAGGATGTAAACCAGGGAGCGGTGGGGAATATACTGCGAATGGGAAGGCTGGCCGGCCAGGCGGATGAATATTTGTCCATGAAGGGGAAATGCTGGATCAGGGAATACGTGAAACAGCTGGGTCCACAGGCCGCGGTGCCCTGTGCGGCACTCACGGCTGAGCCGGAGATCATCCGGTCCTATGTGGTGATGGAACTATTAAAAGACCTGGCCGGTTCGGCCAAAGATCTGGGATGGATCCATGTTCAGCAGGTGCTTGGGCTGACCGGGCGTCCGGTTGGAAAGGAAGTCCATCTTCCGTATTCCCTTGTGGCCGTAAGGGAATATGAGAGTATTTTGATCGGCAGGAACATTTCGCCGGATGAGGAAGAGGAAGGGGAAATGGCGCTGCCCAAGGTGGAAATGAGTATATTTTCCTATAAAAAAGGGACACAATTTCCCAAAAACATGTATACGAAATGGTTCGACTGTGATAGAATAAAGGGTACGCCCGTGGTGAGAACAAGGCGTCCGGGGGATTACATGACCCTGGCGGACGGAAGCCACAAGGCGTTAAAACGGTTTATGATCGATGAGAAAATACCGAGACAACTGCGGGACCAGGTCCCCCTTCTGGCAGACGGCAGTCATGTGATGTGGATTATCGGATACAGGATCAGCGAGTTTTATAAGATCGGTCCGGATACCACACGGATACTGCAGGCAGAGGCAGGCAGGAGAAAAGAATAAGTGTACGCTCGGAATCTCCCAGGGTACGCAATAAGTGAAACGGAGGATAAAGTAATGGCGGATAAGATTCGTGTATTGCTGACCGAAGAAGAGGTTGACAAACGCATCAATGAGGTGGCGGCAAAGATCAGCGAGGAATATGCTGGCAAGGAGATTCACCTGATCTGTATTTTAAAGGGCGGGGTATTCTTTACCTGTGAACTGGCAAAAAGGCTTACGGTACCCGTATCCCTGGATTTCATGTCCGTATCCAGCTATGGGGCTGGGACTGAATCCAGCGGTGTTGTGCGGATCCTTAAGGACCTGGATGAGCCGCTGGCAGGAAAGGATGTGCTGATCGTGGAGGATATCATTGACTCAGGACGCACGCTGGCATATCTGATCGAGGTCCTGAAGCAGAGAGGGCCAAAGAGCGTCCGTCTGTGTACCCTTCTTGATAAGCCGGAGCGCCGTGTGAAGAAGCAGGTCAAGGTGGATTACACCTGTTTTACAATACCGGATGAATTTGTAGTGGGATATGGGCTGGATTATGACCAGAAGTATCGTAACCTGCCCTATATCGGAGTCGTGGAATTGGATTAGGGCATTTAAAAGCCATGCCCTGGAACGCAGAAAGAAGGTCTAAGGAGGCAATTCGTTGAGACAGCAGCAGACATTTAGAGGTTTTATATTTATACTCCTGATGCTGATTTTAATCGCCACGGCAGTTCGGCTGCCATATGCAAGACAGGCGGATAAGGTTACGAATCAGGATTTTATTCAGATACTGGATGATGGGCAGGCATCAGAGGTTGCCATCCATCAGAATCCACAGACGCCCACCGGCGAAGTGGTGATCACCATGGCGGACGGACAGGTAAAGCGCCTGTATGTGACAGATGTGAAGGACACCCAGAAGATCCTGGATGACCATAAGATGGAGTATGTGGTAATGGATGTGCCCCAGGAGAATTATCTGGTGACCATTATCCTGCCCTTTATGCTGTCCATTGTGGTGGTGGTGATCATTATCATGGTTATGAACCGCAGCGCGGGAGGCGGCGGCGCCAATGCCAGGATGATGAATTTCGGCAAGAGCCGGGCAAGGATGAGCCGGGACAGCAAGGTGAATTTTTCCAATGTGGCCGGACTTGTGGAGGAAAAGGAAGAGTTGGAGGAGGTTGTGGATTTCCTCAAGAATCCCCAGAAATACACCAGCGTGGGAGCCAGGATACCCAAGGGACTCCTGCTTGTGGGACCTCCGGGAACAGGTAAGACGCTGCTGGCAAAGGCAGTGGCCGGAGAAGCAGGTGTTCCCTTCTTTTCCATATCAGGTTCTGATTTTGTGGAAATGTTTGTAGGCGTGGGAGCTTCCCGTGTCCGTGACCTGTTTGAGGAAGCCAAGAAGAATTCCCCGTGTATTGTATTTATAGATGAGATCGATGCGGTTGCCCGCCGCAGAGGCACGGGCATGGGCGGCGGCCATGATGAGAGGGAGCAGACCTTAAATCAGCTGCTGGTCGAGATGGATGGATTTGGCGTTAATGAGGGCATCATTGTGATGGCAGCCACCAACCGTGTGGATATACTGGATCCGGCCATTCTCCGTCCGGGCCGTTTTGACCGGAAGGTTGCAGTGGGCCGTCCTGACGTAAAGGGCCGTGAGGAGATCCTTAAGGTACATTCCAAGGATAAGCCCCTTAGCGAGGATGTGGATCTTCACCGCGTGGCCCAGACCACTGCGGGATTCACAGGCGCTGACCTGGAGAACCTGATGAACGAGGCAGCCATTGTGTCTGCAAGGGAGAACCGCAGGTTCATCAAGCAGAGCGATATAGACCGGGCATTTGTGAAAGTGGGGATCGGCGCTGAGAAAAAGAGCAAGGTGATTTCTGAAAAAGACAAGAAGATCACCGCTTACCACGAAGCAGGCCATGCGATCCTGTTCCATGTGCTTCCCGATGTGGGTCCGGTACACACCGTATCCATCATACCTACGGGAATCGGAGCAGCAGGCTACACCATGCCCCTTCCTGAAAAGGATGAGATGTTTAACACCAGGGGGCGCATGCTTCAGAATATTATGGTGGACCTGGGCGGACGTATCGCAGAGGAACTGATATTTGACGATATCACCACCGGCGCATCCCAGGACATCAAGCAGGCCACCCAGATCGCCAGGGCCATGGTAACCCAGTACGGTATGTCTGATAAGGTGGGTATGATCCAGTACGGCGGTGATGATAATGAAGTATTTATCGGCCGTGACCTGGCCCACACAAAGTCATACGGCAACGGCGTTGCGGACACCATTGACAGCGAGGTGAAACGGATCATCGATGACTGTTACCAGAAGGCCACGGATATCATCAAGCAGTACGATTATGTACTCCATTCCTGTGCGGCCCTGCTGATTGAGAAGGAAAAGATCAACCAGGAGGAATTTGAGGCATTGTTCGCTCCTGCACAGTGATCAGTTAATTGTGATCAATCATAAGAGAGACAGGGCGGTTCCCGGAAATGGGAGCCGCCTTCTGTATCCGCTGTCAGCTTTGTTGGGAGCGGGCATCTATGGGGCCTCGGAAACGTACTGGCAAGAGGCGGACAGGTGTTCCTGATCAGAGGAAACGGCTGGATCCTTCTCCTGGCCTTTGTGCTTATGGCAATAAGCGCCATCTTGGCAATGAACCTTTACTGGGAACGCTGGGCGGGAAATTCATAAGCCCCCCTCCTTTGTGTATTTTTACCACAAACATCCAGGAAAATAATTGATCTTTGTGCACACTTTTTCCGCCCCCTGTGCTATTATAATAAATGTAACCCCCCCCAATACATTATATAGTTTTTGCTACACCCCATAAGAAACGAAATACCTTCTCCTGAAAAGCCTGGCTACCCCGCCAGGCTTTTCACTTTGTGGCATCTATGCAAAAACGTCACCATTAAAGCGGTTTTTCTACTATTATTCGCCTTGTGCAAATAAAAAAATTCATATACAATAGATGATGGGAAAATGGATTTAAACAAATAAGGAAAAGGAAATCAACAGTGGGAGACAATATAAACCGACTTATCAACAGAGACGCCCTCTTTTCCTCAGAGACAGAGGATTACCGTTTTCCGGCTGAGCCGGACGCGGATGATGACGTATTACTTCGTATGCGGACCGGTAGGGGCAATGCAGATCATGTATATTATGTGGAGGACAAAGCAGAAGTTGAGATGGCCAAAGTGCTGTCCGATGATTTGTTTGACTATTATGAATATGAAATTACAGTAGGCACCGATCAGGTGCTTTATCACTTTAAAGTTGTATCCGGACAGGATGTCTGCCTTTATAACAGGCTGGGACCCGTGGATGATGGCCAGGCATGTTTTGATTTTAAGATCACACCGGGATTCCACACTCCTGATTGGGCCAAGGGCGCGGTTATGTACCAGATCTATGTGGACCGCTTTTGCAATGGCGACAAGGATAATGACGTGGAGTCATGTGAATATGTTTATATAGGACGCCCGGTACAAAAGATTGAGGATTGGAGCAGGAATCCTTCCGCCATGGATGTGGGATGTTTTTACGGAGGAGATCTTCAGGGAGTATGGGATAAGCTGGATTACATCAAGAGTCTGGGGGTGGAGGTCATTTACCTGAACCCGATTTTTGTATCTCCTTCCAACCACAAATATGACTGCCAGGATTACGAACACATCGATCCCCATTTTGGCAGGATCGTCAAGGACGGCGGAAGCCTGGTGGATAAGAATGCCACGGATAACAAGGGAGCGGAGAAATACATCATCCGCAGCGCGGGCTGGGAAAATCTGGAGGCCAGCGATGCATTTTTTGCAGAGTTTGTCCAGGAGATTCATAAACGGGGTATGAAGATCGTGCTGGACGGCGTATTTAACCACTGCGGTTCTTTTAACAAGTGGCTGGATGCGGAGGAGATCTATAAGAACTCAGGGGACTATGAACCGGGCGCTTATGAGACCAAGGACAGTCCTTACCACAGCTTTTTCCAGTTCCATGACGAGAGGGACCAGGCGTGGCCCTGCAACGCTACCTATGACGGCTGGTGGGGCCATGACACCCTGCCTAAACTGAACTATGAGAATTCCGGAAAACTGGTGGAATATATACTGAACGTTGCAAAGAAATGGGTATCACCGCCCTATTCCATTGACGGCTGGCGGCTGGATGTGGCGGCCGACCTGGGCCACACGGCGGAATACAACCACTCCTTCTGGCGCAGGTTCAGACAGGCGGTCAAGGAAGTGAATCCACAGACCCTTATACTTGCGGAACACTATGGGGATCCGGCAAGCTGGCTGGAGGGAGACCAGTGGGATTCCATCATGAATTATGATGCCTTTATGGAGCCGGTCACATGGTTCCTGACAGGGATGGAAAAACACAGCGACAGCTATAACGGCAGTGTGTGGGGAGACGGAGAGGCGTTCTTTAATGCCATGAAGTACCATATGAGCCGTATGCAGACCAACACAGTGCTCACTGCCATGAACCAGCTGTCCAACCATGACCATTCCAGATTCCTTACAAGGACCAATCAGGTAGTGGGGCGGACCGGCACCTTAGGGCCTGAGAAGGCTTCGGAGAATGTAAAGCTTCCCGTGTTCCGGGAGGCGGTGGTGATCCAGATGACATGGCCGGGCGCTCCCACTTTATATTATGGCGATGAGGCTGGTGTGTGCGGATGGACAGACCCGGACAGCAGAAGGACCTATCCCTGGGGCAGTGAGGACTTGGAATTGATTGAGTTCCACCGCTATATGACAGGCATCCACAACCGGCTTCCCGTGTTCAAGAAGGGCAGTGTAAAGCCTCTTGTGGCAAAGCACCAGCAGATCGCATTCGGCCGCATGTACCGGGAATACCAGGCAGTGACCGTGGTATCCAACAGCCCTGAGATCCAGATGATGGAAATTCCCGTGTGGCAGCTGGGTATCACGGATGATATGATCCTGGGCCGTCCCATACTTACCATGGAGAGCGGTTATAATGCAGGAATCATGATGTACCGGGTTAAAAACGGTGCGTTAAAGGTGAATATGCCGCCTTACAGCGCGGCGGTGTTTATCTCCAAGCCGGAAGATTTTTATCCGGTGGTGGATTCCCGGTTTGCAGATGGGGTTGGGGAAGAAAAGTAGAAGGAACAGAGTACTCCTGACAGGTAGTGTCAGGGGTACTTTTTCCTTCTGGTATCTCCGGAGATTTTTCCTGTGTATGGTGATTTGCATAAATTGCGATGAAAATAAAAACAGATCCAAAACATGAGAGAGGGACAGCCGAAACCGGCTGTCCCTCTCTCATTACCTTAAAAATATCGAATTTGTTTTAATGCGGGTGGCCGGACTTGAACCGGCACGGTATCGCTACCGAGGGATTTTAAGTCCCTTGTGTCTGCCTATTCCACCACACCCGCATAAGCACAGGTGTACTTACTGTGCGTGCCACGGCTGAAAACCAGGACCTTTACGCGCAATGCACTGATGTCCTTAAGCTATAACTGACACGCTAGTGGGCGAAGGTGGATTCGAACCACCGAAGCTATAAGCAGCAGATTTACAGTCTGTCCCCTTTGGCCACTCGGGAATTCGCCCAAATATTGCTTTGACAAGCAGTGATTATAATACCACAGACAGGGGGAAAAATCAAGAGGTTTGCACAATTTTTGTACGTATCAGGGTGCATTTTAGGTGCTGGAACAGAGCACGATTCCGGTTGGATGGGGCAGTGGGGAAACGTCCTGAACTGTTACTATAATTTTTAATAAAAAGAGTATTGACAAATAAATAACGAAGTGATATATTAAAAAAGGATTCAGTATCCATTTTTTATTAAATAGTTTGTTTAATAGTTAAATAAAGTCCGGCAGATGCAGATTGCAGACATAAGAATAAGTGCACTTGCAAACGGCTATACACTTTTGTTGGCTAGTTTGTTTAATACATAAACAAATAAATGGAGAACATTTAACAATGGGAAGAGAAGGATTTAAATATCACTGGTGGGGCAAGGGCGATATTGATGCCTCCTTTGGGATCTTTTTTGATGGATTTTCAAAGATCCTGACAGCCACAGGTATCATGACAGTGGTGTTCGGCATGCCGGCGTCCATTGTCATCGGCAAGGTGGTGCCGGGGATCGGACTTGCCATATTCCTGGGAAATCTGTGGTACTTTTTTGAAGCCTCACAGCTGGCCGGCAAGGAAAAGAGGCAGGATGTCACATCCCAGCCCTTTGGGATCGGCGCATCCCAGCTTTCAGGCTGGCTGTATCTGATCATCGGCCCGGTGTACTGGCAGACCAGGGATGCCCAGCTGGCATTCCAGGTAGGACTGGCTGCTGCTTTTATCGGCGGCATGGTAGAGGTGGCTGGCGGTTTTGCAGGGAGATGGATCATCAATAATGTGCCCAACTGCGCGCTTATGGGAAATATGGCCTCATCGGCCATGGTATGGCTGTCCATTGTTGGGCTGGCCATGGTGTTTGACAAGCCGGTGTATGGGCTTTTGCCGCTGTTCATTATCATCATCGATTACCTGGGCAAGGCGGATAAGCGGTTTGCCAAGATCCCCTCCGGAGTGGTGGCTATCCTGATCGGCACAGCCGCTGCCTGGGCGGGAGGATACCTGACTTGGGGCCAGTTTGAACAATCCTTTTCCAGTCTTGGGTTTTATCCCCCTTCCCTCAGCCTGGGGGATGTGACGGCTGGATTTAAGGGGATCGTGCCATTTCTTCCGGTGATCATCCCGCTCCAGATCAACAATTTCCTGTCCACTCTTCAGGGGCTGGAATCAGCCAGAATGGCGGGGGATGCATATCCGGAACGCCGGTCCATGATCATGGATGGGGTGTCCACCATTACCGGCTCCCTGTTTGGCAACCCCTTTCCCACCACGGTGTACTTCGGTCATCCGGGCTGGAAGGAGCTGGGGGCAAGGGCGGGATTTTCCCTTGTGAACGGTATCCTTTACCTTGTCATCTGCACCACGGGAATGACCGGGGTGCTGATGGCCCTTATTCCAACAGAGGCTGTGATGGTGCTTCTCATCTTTATCGGTTTTTCAGTGACCGACAGTACGTTCCGGTCCATGGATAAGAAATACTATCAGGTGATATTTTTATCCCTGATGCCCATTCTGTTCCAATACATGCAGACGCTCATCAGCTCGTCCGTGCAGGCGGCAGGGGCAGCCATGGAAAACATATCCTCCGCAACATTTGCCGAGTATTCCGTGCCCATTGAGGGCATCATGTATCTTGGGAACGGTGGTTTCCTCACCAGCCTTTTGCTGGCAGGTCTTCTGGCCTGTGTGGTGGACCGGCGCTACCGGATGGCAGGCGGGTTTGCCCTGGTGATGGCGGGCTGTGCGGCCATAGGAATGATCCATTGTCCGGAGATCGCGCTGCTGTCCGGTCCGGGGATCGTGTTTGGGATCATTTACCTTACGGTTGCCATTTTCCTGTTTTCAAAGGGATATTATTTTGAGCAGCAGACAGAGGAAAAAGGACCGCACCCCATGGTGCAGGATCATATATAATTTTCATTACAGGAGGAAATAAGTATGGGAAAGGCAATACCTTTTTTCAAAAAGGCAGACCTGGATGCATCCATTGGCGTGTTCTTTGATGGATTTTCCAAGGTAATCGTGGCGATCGCCATTTTAGCAGGCACATTTGGGCTGGATGGAAGGACCATCTTCGGCACCATGATGCCGGGTGTATTTCTCACCGTGGTCATCCTAAACGGAGGGCTTTGGCTCTATTACAGGAAGATAGCGGCTGACCGCAACGACCCGAACCTGACCGCGATCCCTGCCGGTCTGCAGGCAGGCCGTATGTTTATCTGGCTTTACAGCATCATGCTTCCGGTATTCATAAGCACAGGCAGCGCGGACCTTGCGTTTAAGACAGGCGTGCTGGCCCATCTGGTGGGCGGGATCATCTTTATTATCGGCGCATTTGTGGTTCCGGTCATCTTAAGGATCGTGCCGGCCGGCGCACTGTTCGGCTCCCTGGCCGGAGGGGCCATGGCATTCCTGATCATGCAGTCCATGAACGGCGTTCTGAAAATGCCTCTGGTGGGATGGCTGTCCCTGATGGTACTGTTTGTGATCTATCTGGGCAAGGTGGAGGTTAAGCTTCCCGCAGCCCTTATAGCCATTGTGATCGGCTCTGTTGTGGCGTGGATCAGCGGTGTCATGGGATTTGGCGCAGTGACGGAATCCCTGAGTAACCTGAGTTTCTACATACCACTCCCGGTACTGGACATTTTTAACCCTGACGTTATCAGCGCCATGATCCCATTCCTGCCCATTATCATTGTGTTTTCCCTGAATGAGGTCATCACAGGGATCCAGGCAGTGGAGCAGGCCAAGGAATGCGGCGATACCTTTTTTACAACAACCAAACCCCTTGTGCTGTGCGGTGTGGCCAGCATTGTGGGGGCATGCTTTGGAAATCCTCTGGCCGTGGGCCTGTACTGGGGATATCCGGGATGGAAGAAAATGGAATCCGGAACGGGATATCATCTTGGAATCGTTGCCCTGTATGCTCTGGTGGGACTGACCGGACTTTCAGCCATCATCAATGCTTTTATCCCTGAAGCGGTGGTTCTGCCTATTCTGGTATTTGTAGGAATATCCAGTTATTCCCAGGCTTTTGAGGTGGTGGATAAAAAGTATTATCCGGCGGTCATCATGGCTTCCCTGCCGGTTGTCATGGACTTTATTGTGGACAACATGAAGGAAGGCGCCCTTCCCGGATTTACGGCCTTTGACCCCGGCTCTGCATTTGTGGGACTTCTGGTGGGCTGTGTTTTCGTATTTATCATAGACAACAATTGGAAAAATGCCTCCATTACCAATGGGGCGGCCCTGGCCCTGACAGCAATTGGAATGATCCATTCCCCGGGGATACTGGGCACGGAAGGATATGCGCCGGATATGGGATTTATACAGGTGTACATTGTGCTGATCATTGTATTTGCAGTAATGCATGTCACAGGTTTTAACAGGAAAAAAGCTTGAATCAGGAGGAAGTAAAGGTGAAGACACTTGTAATTATAGGAGCGGCAAGAAAAAACGGGCATACGCGCCAGATGGTGGATCTGTTTCTGGAGCACCTGGATGGTGAAAAGGAGATCATCGATGCCTACCGCACGGAAGTAAAGCCCTGTGTGGACTGCCGGTTCTGCTGGAAAAAGAAGGAATGTGCCATCAAGGACGGCATGCAGGAAATCTATCAGAAACTGGAGGAAGCGGACAACATCATCCTGGCCTCCCCCATGTATTTCCACTCCATCACAGGGAGGATGAAGTCCCTGATCGACCGTTTCCAGGTGTATTGGGCAGGTCATGTGAGAAATGATATGCCGGAAACATTTTTGCGCAAAGGCGCCATACTGATGGTGGGCGGCGCTCCCTCCTTTGAGAACCAGTTCCTGGGCGGGGAGATCGTGCTTAAGAACCTGTTAAATGATCTGAGCACAGAGTGTCTGGGCCAGGTCTGTCTGCCAAACAGCGACAGGGACAGTCTTGAAACCAGGCCTGATATCGCGGCGCAGGTTATTGCTTTGGCGGAAAAGATGAATCGGGCAGTAAAATAAGCCGTCCTGAACAGTTACAATAAAACAAACATATAAGGAGGAATTATCATGCAGGGTTACACTTACACAAAGGGAGAGCATTATCCGGTAGAACATTTGGTTTTTAAGGTAGCGCCGGAGGACGTGGAGCATTATCTGGCGGTTGACCATGAGATCTGGACTTTAAAGGAGGCATATGCGCCTGGATTTGACCATATCCCCTTCCTTTACAAAGAGGTTTGGGTCAATGACAACAAGCCGGGCGAAATCCACTTCATCTTTGTCTGGGAGAGCATTGAGTCCTGGAGAAAGATCGATGACAAGGAATACCAGGCTAAACTGATCAAGGAGTTTGACGAGAAGTTCGGCCGGCCTTACGAGTTCATCCGCTGCGTGCAGAATGAGGAGAACTTCGGCGTTCACCGTGTGAGCCGTTTTGAGAGAATCTAGTAAAGGAGCGAGGAAAAGAATATGAGATTTGAAGATAAAGTAGTGATCGTTACCGGCGCAAGCTCCGGTATCGGTGAGGGAGTTGCCAGGAAATTCCTGGATGAGGGCGCTTTGGTTGTGGGATGCGGCATTGAGCCTGAGATGCATATTGAGAGCAGCAGGGCCATCTATGTACAGGCCAACCTTACTGAGTTTGCCCAGGCGCAGCATGTGGTGGAGGAAGCAGTGAAGGCATTCGGCAGGGTGAATAAGCTGGTGTGCTGCGCAGGGGTTACCTTTGTGGGTTCCCTGGAGACAACGGATTATGACACCTTTATGAGGGAGCTTTCCATTAACATGGGCGGCGTGTTCAATATGTGCAAGGCAGCCATTTCCGAGCTTAAGAAGCAGGAAGGTTCCACCATTGTGAACGTGGGATCCGACCTGGGAGTGCGTCCCATTCCGGAGCGCATCGGCTACTGCCCGTCCAAGGCTGGCGTTATCATGCTGACTAAATGCATTGCCCTGGAGTATGCTCCGTCCATCCGTGTGAATGCCATCCTTCCGGGACTGGTGCGCACACCTATGATCGAGCAGAGGTTTACAGAGGCAGAGGATCCAAAGGCTCTGGAAGAGTCATACGCAAGCCTGTACCCCCTGCACAAGATGGGGAAGATCGAGGATATGGCCAATGCCATTGCATTCCTGTCCAGCGATGAAAGCGGGTTTATCACAGGAGAGATCATGCAGGTCTGCGGCGGCAGTCTGATTTAAGGAGGAATGACATGGCAACATCTTTATTTAAAATGCCTTTTGATATTGAAAAGACCAGGGTGAAGCAGATCTACAGAAGCAGCTCCCTGGACCAGGCGCAGGTGGAAACCATAACATGTGAGGAGATGAAGGAAATCTACGGGGACCTGAAGTTTGAGGCTCTCCACGAGGACCGTCCCTATACATATACGTCCCTGGTCACATCCATTGACGGCAGGATCGCATTTACAGACGCACCCCAGGGGCCCCTCATTGCAAAGCTGAACAAGTATGACGGGGATGGGGCCGGCGCCGACTGGTGGATCCTCAACATGCTCAGGGCCGTGTCTGACGGAGATATCATTGGTGCGGGCACCATGAATGCGGAGAGTGACTATACGGCCCATGTGTTCTCGCAGCAGCTGGAGGATGCAAGGGTGGCGGCCGGCATGGAGCCGGTCCCATGGAATATCATCTCATCCCTGGATGCAACAGACATTCCTTTTGACCATGTACTGTTTAAAACAAAGGAAGTTCCCGTGATGATCAGCACCAGCGCTGCCGGTGTTCCTGTTATCCGGGAAAAAATGAAGGAAGATTACTACCTGGTGGGGCCTGTTAAGGATATTTCTGAGGTCACCGGGGAAATGATCGAGTCCATGAAGGCAAACCGGAACAAGGTACTGGTGATCGCCACAGGCGACAAGGCGCCGGATTCCAAGGTTGCCCTCTATATCATGAAGAAATTCGGCCTTAACAAGGTGCTGGTGGAGACTCCCTCCTACATGCATTACCTGGTATCCCAGGGCATGATGGATGAGCTGTTCTTTAATTACTCCTGCATTTATGTGGGCGGGCAGGCGCTGACCATCGGCAAATTCGGGCAGGAGTTTGGCTCTGAGGACCACCCCCATACCAGGATGCTGAGCATCCATTCCCACAGCGATCATTTCTTCTATTTCAGGCATAAGCTGATTTATGGTTAGGGAAAGGGGCAAATAAAATGCCGTGCATACAGGTAAAAACAAACGTTAAGACCTCCCGTCAGGCTGCGGAGGAGATCAAGGAAGCATTGGGGCAGGCCATCAGCTGTCTTCCGGGAAAAAGCGAGGATTGGCTTATGGTGTCCATTGAGGACGGATGCCAGATGTTCTTTGGAGGAAAGGGCAGCCGGCCCATCGCCATGGTGGAGGTAAAGATTCTGGGAAATGCCGTGGATCAGGAAGGCGCCAAACGCATGACCGGGGAAATGACCAGAGTATTAGGCGGGACTTTGGGGGTATCGCCTGATAACATGTACATTAAATATGAAGCATCTCCTGACTGGGGATGGAATGGAACGAACTTTTAATAGGCTGGCAGGGACGGTGTGATGCAGGATCTGCCGGCAGTTAAAGAGGGGACTGGATCTTCCAGGTGCCCCTCTTTTTGTATGGTCATGTTTCGGTTTACATATCCGCCTTAACCATGGGCTGATAAAATCTCAAAAAATTCCTCAATGGCTTTGAGGGAGGCCCCAAGGATCGGCCCTTCATTTCCAAGTGAGGAGATCAGGATCTCCTGGGTATGGGTGATGGGGAGGACAATATCCTTCATGATCTCAGGCAACAGGTAAGGGAGGGACTGGATGAGATGGGAGTTAAGGATGATCATTTCGCAGTTTACAAAAAATATGATGTTGGACAATCCGATGGCCAGGTTGCGGATGTATGTGTCCAGGATGGCCAGCGCAGAGGGATGCTGCTTTTTAACCAGCTCTATAAACTCATCAATATCCTCCAGGGGTTTCTCCAGATGGAGGTTGATCTCGTCCAGAAGGTATTGGTCTGAGCAGTACTGTTCCCAGCACCCGTATTTGCCGCAGGAGCATTGCTTTGTCTCCTGGATGTTGATGGTGTGGTGCCCAACTGCATTGGCAAATCCCAGGTAACCGCGGATAAGCTGGCCGTTGGAGATCATGCCGCAGGATATGACATCGGAGATGCACAGTACGGTCAGCTCCTCATACTGGGGATGAAGGCGGGATTCCATGGAAGCTGCCAGGTTCCCGTCATTGTCAATGTACACAGGTACATTGTAGCGCTGTTCCAGCAAGGACTTAATATCGATGTTGTGCCACTGGAGCTTGGGAATAAAGCGGATGACCCCGTCCAGATCAATGATCCCACGCACAGCCAGGCTGATGCCGATCAGCCCGTAGGGGCAGGGCGGTATTTCCCTGATCATTTTGTCAATTGCCACATAGATCTGCTGGTACACGTAGGAAAACGCCTTTTTCTCAATGAACAGGGACCGGCGGCTGATAATATCGTTGTTCAGGTCCGTGAGGATGAGACTGATACGGCGCGCCCCGATATCAACGGCAATGCAGTAACCCGCCTTGGCAGCCAGGGTAAGGATGATGGGGGGCCGTCCTCCGCTGGAATCACCCATGGTGGTTTCCTCCACCAGCTTCAGGCTCATCCATTCCTTTACAATGGTGGAAACAGTGGCCTTATTAAGCCCCGTCTCCTCGGAAATACGGGCGCGGGAAATCTGCTTTTTGTTTAATATATGTTTGATAATGGTCAGCCGGTTGGCTGAGCGTATGTCCTTGGTCTGTGATATTTTCATGGGTATGCCTCGATGTTAAAGTATGATTCCATATCAGGAGATGATTTTAATTAGTCATATCATAACATACAGAGGAAATGACCGCAAGTCAAAGCCGGGACCCGGCTCACGGACTGAGCCATGCAAATGCAGGAAGATTGCGCAGTATGCCGAATAGGAGGAGGAAACCGGCCATGATGTAAAGGACCAGGTTCTGGGCCCTTGTGGGCTGCAGCCTGCCGCTTTTTATATACCGGAAAGCCATTTGAAATGCGATTATAAGGCCGGGTGGAAGGATCAGCATGACGGCGGCATTAGCCTGAAAGGCCGACTGAAAATCCAGGGACAGCAGGGACAGACACATGCGGCTCACTCCGCAGCCGGGGCAGTACAGTCCTGTAATGGTATGGAACATGCAGGGGATAAGGGGATGGCCTGCCAGAATACAGAGTAATGCATAAAACAGGCCGGCTCCCAGGAGCCCGCCTGTTTTTATACATAATCGTATCAAACGCTTATGCATTGGGAAGGTATTTGTTTAACTCGTTCTGCAGCAGGGCATAGGACACAATGCCCAGGCCGAACAGGCTGAGAAGCAGATAGACCACAGGTGCGCTTCCCCTTGGTTCACCGTGTTGGTCGTGAAGCATCTCCACTGCATTTCCCATCTGGTACATCCAGAAAAGCCCGTAGATACCGCAGGTGATCAGTGTGAACAGGAAAACCATTCCACCGCTTGTGCCCTGTCTTCCGGAGAGGCTGTTTGTGTCATCATTGAGCACAATCATCCAGTAGATGCCGTATAAGCCGCAGGTAATCAGGCTCAGCAGGATGCAGACCACAATATTGCGCTGTTTCATACGTATTTCCTCCTTGGTATGTTTTGATATGCAATACAGGTAGATTCTATCACAGGCTCTGCGTATTATCAACAAAAAGCATGTAAAATAAGACATTTTCAGACACCGGCCATATGGTGCATTACTGGTAAAAACTCATTTTTATGGACGAATGGGGCTGGATATGGTATACTAACTAAGATAGGCGTATTCCGATTATGGATACGAATGGAGGCAGACTATGAAAGATAAAGGAAGGACGCGGGGGACATTTAAGGTCTACCTGCAGTGGCCGCTCTTCTTGTCGGTCCTTATGGTCATATTGACTGCCGCTGTTGGAGCGGTGTCCATAAAGGCCGGCATTATTGTATCGGTATTTACCATTGTCTATATAGGGATTGCCCTTTGGCTGTATTTTTCACGGAGAAAAGGCATACTTGCAGGGCTGATCGCATTTTCATCTGCCTATGACCAGAGCAGGCAGAACCTGATGGAAGAGATGCTTATGCCTTATGCAGTGGCAGACGGAAGCGGGCATTTGCTCTGGATGAACCGGGAGTTTGCGGCAATCCTGGCAGAGGAAAAAATTTCATATAAGAATATAACAGCCATGTTCCCTGATATTACGAAGGAAATGCTGGCAACCGGCGGTGAACTGGTAAGCGTGCACAGCTTTCTGGGGGACAGGAAGTTCCGCATTGATCTAAAGCAGGTCATGGTGGACCGGCTGGAGGCAGCGGTGGCTGACAACGGGCTGGAGGGACAGGGGTCGTTTGTGACAGCCATCTACCTGGTGGATGAGACACAGACTCTTTTGTACATGCAGCAGATCAATGATCAGAAGCTGGTGGCCGGACTGATCTATCTGGATAATTATGATGAGGCGCTGGAAAGCGTGGAGGAGGTTAGGCGTTCTCTGCTGACAGCTCTCATTGACCGGAAGATCAGCAAGTATATATCCGGTATGAACGGCATTGTAAAAAAGCTTGAGAAGGACAAATATTTCTTTGTCATCAAGCAGCAGTACATGGCCAGGATCCAGGAGGAGCGTTTCTCCATCCTGGAGGATGTAAAGACAGTGAACATAGGCAATGATATGGCGGTGACCTTAAGTATCGGTATCGGTATGAACGGGGACAGCTACAGCCAGAACTATGATTACGCCAGGACCTCTATTGATATGGCCCTTGGACGGGGAGGCGACCAGGCCGTTGTGAAGGATTCAGGTAAGATCCAGTACTACGGCGGCAAAGCGCAGCAGATGGAAAAGACCACCCGTGTCAAGGCAAGGGTGAAAGCCCATGCCCTCAGGGAACTGATGGAGAACAAGGACCGGCTTTTGATCATGGGACACCGGCTGGCTGACATTGATTCCTTTGGAGCAGCTGTGGGTATATACCGCATTGCCGTGTCCATGAATAAGAAGGCCAACATTGTGGTCAACGAGGTGACATCCTCGGTGCGCCCCATGATGGACCGGTTTATAGGCAACGCGGAATATCCGGAGGATATGTTCCTCACAGGGCCAAAGGCATCAGAGGTGGCGGACCAGGGAACCATGCTGGTCATCGTGGATGTGAACCGCCCCAGTATTACGGACGAACCGGCATTGCTGCGGGAGGTCAGGACCGTTGTGGTACTTGACCATCACAGAACCAGCAGTGAGATTATTGACAATGCGGTGCTTTCCTATGTGGAGCCATATGCTTCATCCACCTGTGAGATGGTGGCGGAAGTTCTGCAGTATATAGCGGACGGCATCAAGGTGAAGCCGGCAGAGGCGGATGCCATGTATGCAGGCATTGTGATCGACACCCAGAATTTTACCAACCAGACAGGTGTGAGGACCTTTGAGGCGGCCGCATTCCTACGGCGCAGCGGCGCGGATATCACAAGGGTGCGCAAGCTGTTCAGGGAGAACATGAGGGATTATCAGGCCAAGGCCGATGCTGTGCGCAAGGCGGAAGTATATATGGACGCCTTTGCCATCAGCGAGTGCTCGGCAGATGGGCTGGACAGCCCCACCATCATCGGCGCCCAGGCCGCCAACGAGCTGTTGGAGATCCGGGGCATTAAGGCTTCGGTGGTGCTGACCGATTATAACGGTACTATTTATTTCAGCGCCCGCTCCATTGACGAGGTCAATGTGCAGGTGATGATGGAGAAGCTGGGGGGCGGCGGACACCGTACCATAGCAGGCGCCCAGATGGAGGGCGTATCAGTGGAAGATGCTAAGATCCGTTTAAAGGAAGTCATCCGCCAGATGCTGGAGGAAGGCGAAGTTTCCTGAGAATGAATTATAAATTGGAAAGGAAGTAAGAGACATGGATATTGTATTACTGGAAGATGTAAAAGCATTAGGAAAAAAAGGACAGATCGTAAAGGTAAATGACGGCTATGCCAGGAATTTCATCCTGCCCAAGAAGCTTGGCCTGGAAGCTACCTCTAAGAACTTAAATGACTTAAAGCTTCAGAAAGCCAATGATGCCAGGATCGCCGCAGAGCAGCTGGCAGCAGCAAAGGAGCTGGGAGCAAAGCTGGATGAGTCCACCGTGACCTTGTCCATTAAGGCGGGCGAGGGCGGAAGGGCGTTTGGCTCCGTGTCCAACAAGGAGATCAGCAAGGCCATTTCCGACCAGCTGAACCTGGATATTGACAAGAAAAAGATCGTTTTAAACGACCCCATCAAATCCATCGGAAGCTTTGAGGTTCCCATTAAGCTTCACAAGGAGGTAACGGCCAGACTTGCGGTAAAGGTAGTGGAAGCTTAACGGTAAGCTGCCGCTGATAATGAAACATGATATGACCCGCCCCGAAAGGAGCGGGTCTCATAGACTGGTATGGGATCTGCATACCGGTTTGAATACAGGAGACGATTAAAATGGAAGAAGCTCTGATCAAGCGGGTGCTTCCCCACAGCCTGGAAGCGGAACAGTCCGTCATCGGATCCATGCTGATGGACAGGGAGGCAGTCATCGCTGCATCGGAAATTGTAACTGGAAGTGATTTTTACCAGCAGCAATATGGTATCATGTTTGATACCATGGTGGAGCTGTTCAATGAGGGCAAGCCCGTGGATCTGGTTACCCTTCAGGACCGGTTAAAGGAAAAGGATGTGCCTCCGGAGGTGTGCAGCCTGGACTTTGTCCGCGACATTGTGACCATGGTGCCCACATCAGCCAATGTGAAGTCCTACGCCACCATTGTAAGTGAGAAGGCAGTCCTTCGCAGGCTGATCAAGACAACGGAGGAGATCGCCAATACCTGCTATGCGGGAAAGGAACCCTTGGAGAATATCCTGGCGGACACGGAGAAATCCGTTTTTAACCTGCTTCAGAACAGGGGAGGCCAGGAGTTTGTTCCCATCAAGCAGGTGGCCATTAATGTCCTTGAAAAGATTGAGGACGCCTATAAGAATCAGGGTACGGTAACGGGTATTCCCTGCGGTTTTATTGACCTGGACTACAAGCTGTCCGGTTTCCAGCCCTCTGACTTTATCCTGATCGCGGCCCGCCCTTCCATGGGTAAGACTGCCTTTGTGCTTAACGTGGTAGATTATGTGGCGGTGCGCAAAAGCCTGCCCTGTATGGTATTCAGTTTGGAAATGTCCAAGGAGCAGCTGGTCAACCGTATGCTTTCCATGGAGTCCAATGTGGACTCCCAGAAGCTGCGTACAGGCTCCCTGACGGATTCGGACTGGGACGCGGTGGTGGAGGGCATCGGCGTTATTGGTAATTCCAAGCTGATCATTGACGACACGCCCGGTATCTCCATCTCGGAGCTGCGCTCCAAATGCAGGAAGATGAAGCTGGAATACGGCTTGAGTATTGTTATCATTGACTACCTGCAGCTGATGAGCGGTAGCAAAAAAGGCGGGGGAGACAACAGGCAGCAGGAGATTTCCGATATATCGCGATCCCTTAAGGCTCTGGCCAGGGAGCTTCATGCTCCGGTGATTGCCCTGTCCCAGCTGTCCCGTGCCTGTGAGACAAGGCAGGACCACCGCCCCATGCTTTCCGACCTTCGAGAGTCCGGAGCTATTGAGCAGGATGCGGACGTGGTTATGTTCCTTTACCGTGATGATTACTATAATAAGGATACGGAACATCCCAATGAGGCTGAGGTGATCATAGCCAAACAGCGAAACGGCCCCATTGGTACGGTGACATTGATCTGGAAGCCCGAGTACACAAAGTTTGTCAATGCGGCAAGACCTCAGGGCGGAGGACCCCAGGAGTAATAAAAATTTTCCGGGAATGTCATAATATCCATTCTCAACGCATACACTAATAGTAAGGCAGGACATGCCTGTTAAGATGTGAAGGAGAGAGTGGCTATGGATGAAGTACATTATCTGATATCGGATGCGTCCAAAAAGGTCGATGTGGAGGCCCATGTATTAAGGTACTGGGAAGAGGAGCTGGAACTTGATATTCCCCGTAACGAGATGGGGCACCGGTACTATACGGATTTACATATCCGCCTGTTTAAGCAGGTCAAGAACCTGAAAGAAAAAGGGTTTCAGCTCAAGGCGATCAAGCACGCGCTGAACCAGGTACTTAAGAAAGACGGAAAAGCTCAGACAGAGCTGTCCGATGAAATTTTAGAGCGTGATATGAACGCGGCCCTGAATGAATTCAAGGAAGAGGATGGGAACACATCATTAAGCACTATGAAGAGTGACGGTGTATCCGTGGTAGCCATGGAAGAGAAGATGGAACAGTTCCAGCAGATTATGAACCTGATAATCGGACGAGCCCTTGAAGTCAACAATGAAAAGCTGAGCCAGGACATCAGCTGCCTGGTCAACGAAAAGATGGGAAAGGAATTGGAATTCCTGCTCCAGGCATCAGATGAGAAGGAAGAGGAGCGTTTCCGCCAGCTGGATGAAACCCTGAGGGCTTACCAGAAGGGCGGACAAGCTGAGGCGGCGGCTGCCAAAGTCCCATTTTTCAAACGCCGCAAATTCGGCCGCAGCGGAAAGAAGCTGAGGGATGGAAAGTAGTCCGGATCTCATGCCGGAAGAGAAGGAAGGAATTATAAAATGATACAGGACAGGACATACGCTGCCGCGGCAGTGAGGGTTCTGTCCTGTATGGTTTATAATTCCTTCCTTTTTTGGTAGTTCCATCCCCTTTCAATTTTCTTACAACCACAAAAATGATATCGCTATTCCGTAAGAAATGTGTTAGAATAAATGTGATTTTAGCGTTTTAACCAAGGAAGAAAGTAATTCTTAAGCACGCTCCAGGAAGGATACGCACTTCACATGAATTTGAGGAATAGATATAGAAAATACATTACATATACGGGCACGGCCGGAATCCTGGCTTTGTCCATGACACTAAACGGCTGTACAAAAGGCGCGTCAGGTTCCGCGGAGGGCAATGCCACGCCGGCGGAGGCCACTGAGATCCAGGCTGTGCCTGAGACTATTGCACAGCTGGGGCTTCAGGGACAGGTCCTGCCCGGACTTAACGACATTGACCTGCCGGATGCGGAGCCGGCTCCGGAGTACCTGCGGATCGGTGTGCGTCATGAGATCGTAAAAAAGCTGCAGCAGCGCCTGATGGACCTGGGCTTTATGGATAACGATGAGCCAACGGATTATTTTGGTGAGATGACCCAAATGGCAGTGAAGCATTTCCAGAGGCAGAATGAACTGCCCATGGACGGCATTGTGGGAAATGTTACCTGGGATGCGATCATGTCCCCGGATGCCAAGTACTACGCGGTGTCCAAGGGAGCCCAGGGTGATGATATTGAGCGGATTCAGCAGCGTCTCTACGAGCTGGGATATCTGGCGACCGCGGATCTGGTGACCGGGAATTTCGGAGATTCCACGGAAGCGGCAGTCCTGAAACTCCAGGAGGTCAATGGTCTGGAGCAGGACGGCAAGGTTGGACAAAAGACCATCAACCTGATATACAGCGATGAGATCAGGCCCAACTTCCTGGCTTACGGGGAGAAGAGCGATGTGGTGCTGGCATGCCAGCAGCGCCTTAAGGAACTGGGATACCTCACCACCACGCCCGATGGCGCCTATGGTGAGGACACGGTTGTGGCGGTTAAGCAGTTCCAGGCCAGGAATGACCAGATCGTTGACGGTTATCTGGGGCCGTCCACAAGGATCGCCCTGAACAGTCCGGATGCAAGGGCCAACGGCCTGATGCTGGGCGAACGGGGGGACGCTGTGACCAAGGTGCAGCAGCTGCTGAACAAACACGGATACCTTGTTTCAGGCAATATAACCGGATATTACGGCGAGGCCACGGAGCGGGCGGTGGAGAACTTCCAGTCCCGCAACGGACTTACGGCTGACGGCCTGGTGGGCGTTCAGACAATGGCTAAGCTGACCAGTGATAATGTAAGACGGCCGGCAGCCAATACAGGCGGTTCAGGAAGCCAGGGCGGCTCAGGCAGCCAGGGCGGTTCAGGCGGTCAGGGCGGTTCAGGCAGCCAGGGCGGCAGCACAAGCAAGCCGTCAGGCAATACTCCGCCGGCAGTGAGCAAGCCCGTTGGGCAGGGCGCAGGAGCATTGATCTCAGTTGCCTCCTCCAAGCTTGGAAGTCCATATGTGTGGGGGGCAAAGGGTCCCAATGCATTTGACTGTTCCGGCTTTGTATACTGGTGTCTGAACCAGGTGGGAGTTAACCAGAGTTACCTCACTTCCTCCGGTTGGAGAAATGCGGGAAGATATACAAAGATCACGAATTTTAATGATATACAGGCAGGTGATATTGTGGTTGTAAACGGCCATGTGGGAATTGCGGCAGGAGGCGGAACCGTGATCGATGCGTCCTCCAGTAACGGGCGTGTGGTACACAGAAGCCTGAGCCAGTGGTGGGCAAACAATTTCATCTGTGCTTGGAGGATTTTCTAGTACTGTTCATAACAAGGAGGGCTAAGGATGCAGACAATACTGGTATGTGATGATGATAAGCAGATCGTGGAGGCCATAGACATATATCTGACAGGAGAAGGATTTCAGGTGATCAAGGCTTATGACGGATATGAAGCACTGGAATACCTGGAAAAGGGGGAAGTGGATCTGCTGATTGTGGATGTAATGATGCCCGGCCTGGACGGGATCCGCACCACGCTTAAGGTGCGGGAGACCAGCAGTATACCCATCATTATACTTTCCGCTAAATCAGAGGATGCGGATAAGATCCTGGGACTGAATATCGGGGCGGACGACTACATAACCAAACCCTTTAATCCACTGGAGCTGGTGGCCAGGGTCAAGTCCCAGCTGCGCCGTTACACCCAGCTGGGCAATATGAACCAGCAGGCAGAAGGCCAGATCTTTAAGTGCGGCGGGCTTCAGATCAATGATGACAACAAAGAAGTGACAGTGGACGGGGAACCCATCAAGCTGACGCCCATTGAGTACAATATCCTTCTGCTTCTGGTGAAGAACGCGGGCAAGGTATTTTCCATTGATGAGATCTATGAGCAGATATGGAACGAGGAGGCCATTGGAGCGGACAACACAGTGGCGGTGCATATCCGCCATATCCGTGAAAAGATTGAGATCAATCCAAGGGAGCCGAAGTATCTGAAGGTGGTATGGGGTGTAGGATATAAGATTGAAAAGCAGTAGGTGGCTTTATGACAGAAGAGAGACTGAAATTCAGGCGTAAGAAACAGATCCTGACCCTGGTCCACATATTCTTTGTGATGATCGCTGTGTTTGGGATCAGCGCCATGTATCTGAACTCCAATTACGGTAAAGGGATTAAGTGGATTTATGAGGAGGCTTATGAGGACTCCCCTAATTTCACCACCCAGCTTGCATCGGATGTGGAGCGTATCTTTACTTACGTAGGATACAAGGATATGTTTGAGACTGACGGTGAGCTGGATATGAACAAGGTCATTGTCAACTATACCAATGGTCCCGGTGAGACAGCTGAGATGACCCTGGATGAAATCGTCAGGTACATCAAAAAGCGGGGCTATTATCTGGATGAGAATTTTGAGTTAAAGGGATCCCCTATCTCCATGGATGACGAGGATGATGAAGAGATCACCGTGGATTTCCAGAGCACCAATCCCAACTTCGTGGATGCGGACGCAAGCGGGGAACGGATGACCAAAGAGGACCTGGCTCTGGATATCCTGGACCATCTGGGTGAATACTACACCATTTATAATAACTACATAGAGAATGAGACAAATTTGAGGTTCCGCATTGTGTATAGGGATGACAGCGGGAAGGAGAGCGTGTACACCAACGTGGAGAACATGTCCCTGGAGGACCTGAAAGGCGCGGGAAAATATCTCTATATCCCGGGAAACAGCATTAAGATGGAGACAAACATGCCCACCATCCCGGAAAATGCAGCCACCCTGCTGGAGATATGGAACCCCAATGGAAATGATAATTATTACATGGTCATTTCCGTGGATACCACTTACCCGTGCACGGATGCGTATTCCATGGCTGCATGGGAATACAGCGGCGGAAGACAGAACTTTATCCTGGGGATCGGCGGGATCATTGCCGGAGTGCTGGGCTGTATTGCCACACTGGCAGCCCTGATCCTGATGTCAGGCCATCTCACGCCGGAAAGCGATGAGATAAGGCTGTTCCCCATTGATGAGATCTATACCGAACTGTGCGTGGCCGTCTGGGCCGCCCTTACCGCCTTGTTCCTGCTGGGAGGAAGATATGTGGGCATACGCCTGTTCAGCCTGTTTGTGGCTGAAGGACAGTGGCCCTACTGGAATAAGGTGATCAAGGCCGTGATCATTTACGGCTGTCTGGTCCTGTTTTTCTTTAACATGCTGCGCCGGTATAAGGCCAGGACCCTGTGGAGCAACAGCCTTTTAAAGAAGGTTATTGACACGTTCAGGGAATATGTGCGCCATATCACATTTGCCGCTGGAATGGGACTTTGTTATTTCCTGTTTTTAGGCGCCAATGCAGTTATGCTGTGGGGGATCCTGTTCCTTTTCGGCTATGAAGGGGAACGGTTCGGCTTCCATGTGCTGCTCTATGGGTTGGCGGTGGTCCTTTTGGCAATGGATGGATATATATTCCACCAGATGTTTAAAAAGGCAGTGCAGAGGGATATATTGGATGCGGCGATCAGCAGCATTTCCCAGGGCAACACGCGGTATCAGATCGAGATGGGCAGTCTCACAGGCAAGGAAAGGGATATGGGCGAGCATCTCAACAACATCAGCAGCGGACTTGACTCAGCCCTTCAGCAGCAGGTAAAAAGCGAGCGCCTGAAGGCCGACCTTATCACCAATGTATCACACGATATCAAGACACCGCTTACATCCATTATCAACTATGTGGATCTGCTTAAGAGGGAGAAGATACAGGATCCCAAGATCGCGGCATATCTGGAAGTTCTGGACCAGAAATCCCAGCGCCTTAAGACGCTGACAGAGGATCTGGTGGAGGCATCCAAGGCCAGCTCGGGCAATATGAAGCTGGATATATCCGATATCGACCTGGTGGAGCTGGTCCAGCAGACCAACGGGGAATTTGAGGAGCGTTTTGTGATGCGCCGCCTGGAGCTGGTGTGCAATGTGCCTGATGAGGTGCTTATCATACAGGCGGACGGGCGCAGGCTGTGGCGTGTATTGGAAAACCTTTACACCAATGCGGTAAAGTATGCCATGGAGCACAGCCGCGTGTACGTGGATGTGTCAGAGGAAGACGGAAAAGCCGTGTTTACCATTAAGAATGTGTCTGAGAATCCGCTGAACATCAGGCCGGATGAACTGACAGAGCGCTTTGTCAGGGGAGATGTGGCCAGGACAACGGAAGGCAGCGGCCTGGGCCTCTCCATTGCAAAGAGCCTGACTGAACTGCAGAATGGCCAGTTCCAGGTTATCATTGACGGGGATCTGTTCAAGGCAATGGTGTCCTTCCCCATCATGCACGCAGAGCATAAGACGGAGAGGATCGGTGTTGATCCTGCTTCCGTTGAAGCAGCCGCAGCTGAGGAGACAGAGCAGGAAGAGGTCAGGCACGACAATGTGGTAGTGGATGTGGAGCTGATAGAAGTAGGAGATTCTTCCAATCATTTACAAAATGAGGAAGAAAGCTGATAAATATTTCACGAAGAAAATGACACAAACCACAAAAATGTAAAAAATATACAAATATAATTAGTTAATATTACAGCGAAAAAAGCCCCCGGAAATTCCTTCCCGGGGGCCTTTTTGAACCCTAAATAATGTGTAAGCAGATTTTATTGGTATTCAAATACATTAATCCAACTCTCTAACAGTTCCTTTTCCTCAGGACGTTTGTAAACCAGCTGGGCGGCGGCCACGATGGGCAGCCATCCCTGTACATAACGTTTCTCTGTGCCTGTTTTTTCACAGAACAGATCCATGTACATCTCGGCTTTCTTTTTGTCCTTTAAGGAGAGAAGGAGGTAGGTTCTGGCAACATCGGCACTTGCATTGCCCTGGGAAGCATGTACCCAGTCGATCACGTACCATTTGCCGTCATCGCCCACAATGATATTGGTTGGGTTAAAGTCGCCGTGGCACAGCTTGGTGTGCTTTGGCATTCCGTCCAGTCTGGTCATCAGTTCGTAGCGCAGGTTATCATCCAGCTGCTCCTCTGATTTCAAGGCGCGGATGGTCTTTTCCTTTAACTTATTAAGGAGTGGGCATGCCTGAGCATGGATCAGCAGGTGCAGATCCACCATCTTATCCATGTACTCCTCAAGCTTATCCGGATTCTCATCCATCAGCTGCTGAAGGGTCTTGCCTTCAACAAACTCCTTGATAATGGACCATTTGCCATCCACAACAGATACCCCCAGAACCTTCGGGATGTTCAGGGCTTCGATGGACTCCACACGCGCGTTGCACAGTGCTTCATTCAATACCTCAGCCTTTGGAAAGCCCTCACAGAATTCCTTGATGGCAGTGTTTCCGTCACGGTAAACGGATTTTGTTTCGCTACTGGAAATTAATTGTTTTGCCATAATTACACTCTCCTTCCACACATTATAAACGGTGCTGCGACATAATACCCATCGCACTGCCTTTATTCTACTACAACAAGGTCAAAAAGTACATACCCAATTTGATAAATATTTAACGTACTTTTTGGCCTTATATGACAATATTTCCTTATGATTTCCTAAAAACGGAAAATAGCTGTTCCGTATGGGGGAAGAGGATAGGAAAATGAATATGGCTGCCCATCACACTCGCCTTTGGAGGACTGGAAGCCGGGGGCTTCCGATGCCTTATAGGCGCCGTGGATGTTGTCCAGCAGCAGGGTGTATTTGCCTCGTTTGGGAACGCCCACCCTGTAATCCGGCCGTTCCACCGGTGTGAAGCTGATGATAAACAACAGGTTCTTTTTGCCTGTCTCATCCCTGCGCAGGAAGCTGAAGATACTGCGGTCCCCGTCATTGGCATTGATCCACTGGAACCCGTTCCAATCATTGTCCAAACGGTAGAGGGCGGGATATTTCTTGTATAAATGCAGCAGGTCCTTAACGTAATCCTGCAGCTCTTTGTGATCACCCTGGTCAGCCAGATACCAGTCCAGGGACACCTTCTCATCCCACTCATGAACCTGGGCAAAGTCCTGGCCCATGAACAGCAGCTTCTTGCCGGGATGTCCCATCATAAAGGTATATCCGGCCTTTAAGTTGGAGAATTTGTCCTGGTCCAGACCGGGCATCTTGTTGATCATGGAGCATTTTAAATGCACCACCTCGTCATGGGATAGTACCAGGATATAATTTTCACTGGTAAAATAGGTGAGTCCAAAGGTCATGCGGTGGTGGTTATATTTGCGGAAATAGGGGTCCAGCTTCATGTATTCCAGGAAGTCATGCATCCATCCCATGTTCCACTTAAAGGTAAAACCAAGCCCGTCCTCCTCCGGATGGGTGGTGACCTTGGGCCATGCCGTGGATTCCTCAGCGATCACCAGGGCTCCGTGGTTGCGTCCCTGCACCACGGTGTTCAGGTGTTTAAAAAATTCAATGGCTTCCAGGTTCTGGTTGCCGCCGTACTTGTTGGGAACCCACTGGCCCTCCTGGCGGCCATAATCCAGATACAGCATGGAGGCCACCGCATCCACCCGCAGGCCGTCCACATGGTATTGTTCCACCCAATAGAGCGCATTGCTGATCAGGAAATCCTTTACCTCATTCTTTCCGTAATCAAACACCTTAGTGCCCCAGTCCGGGTGTTCCCCCTTGCGCGGGTCCGCATATTCAAAGAGGGGCTCACCGTCAAAATCAGCCAGTCCATGGGCATCCTTTGGAAAGTGGGCAGGCACCCAGTCCAGGATGACCCCGATCCCGCTGCGGTGCAGGTAATTTATAAAATACATAAAGTCCTTGGGCATTCCGTACCGGGATGTGGGGGCGTAATATCCGGTGACCTGGTAGCCCCAGGAACCGTCAAAGGGGTGTTCCGCGATCCCCATCAGCTCCACATGGGTATAGCCCATCTCCTTGACATAAGCGGCCAGCTCATGGGCAGCTTCCGTATATGTATAGCAGCCATCCTTTTCCTCACGGTTCTTCTTGCGCCAGGAACCCAGATGGACCTCATAGATGCTTATGGGCATCTTCTGCACATCCTGGGCAGCGCGTTTTTCGATCCAGTCCTTGTCTGTCCAGTGAAAACCCTGTATATCCGTGGTGACGGAGGCGGTTCCGGGGCGGTATTCCGCGCTGAAGGCAAAGGGATCGGCCTTATAAAGGATCTTGCCGGATTCCGTGGTGATGGCAAACTTGTAGAGTTCTCCCATCTGCATTCCCGGATTAAAATATTCCCAGATGCCGGAGTCCGGTATCTTTGTCATGGGATTGGCTTCGGGGTTCCATCCGTTAAAATCGCCAACCAGATGAACCTCCCTGGCATGGGGCGCCCACACCGCAAAGTAGATGCCCTCTTTCCCTTTATAGGTCTTGGGATGGGCGCCCAGCTTCTGGTAGATATCATAGTGGGTGCCGGCTCCGAACAGATAGCAGTCCAGGTCTGAGATAAATCCGGTGATCTGGGTTTTCTTCTTCTTTGCGGCGGATGCTGCCGGAGCAGACGGATTCTTGGTACCCGGATTGCGTTTATTAACTGCCATATCACTTATCCCCCTTTATTTTCAGGACAGCCCCCCGGTTGCCCTTTAATTTAACATGAACCTTTCCTCCTGTGATGGGCAGGATGGTATCTTCCTCCAGAAGGCTGACGGCCTCCGATGCCTGGATGGGTACGGGTATATCAAGCTCCGCTTCGTTGTCATCATTGTTGGCTGCCGTGATGATAACAGAACCTTCCCCGTGGCGGGCAAATGCGTACTGCCGGTTGGTCAGCAGCAGTTCCTGGTAACGTCCGCCGTGAAACTCCTGGTTCCCATCATGGATGCGGCCCATGGCTGACAGGAAATCCGTGAGCTCACAGTGCAGTTCATCCGCCTGGTCCATGGAAAACGCAGGGCGCAGGGCCTCGTCACTGGTATTGCTCCTTTTGCCTTCCACGCCCCATTCTCCGCCATAATAGATGGAAGGGATGCCCGGAAGGGTAAAGAGGCAGAGATAGATGGGAAACAGATGCTCCTTTAAGACCAGCTTGCTGGCGATCCTGTCCTCATCATGGTTGTCGACAAAGGTATAAAGCTGCCTTCCGATGGCTTCCAGGCGCCGTACATTGTGTGCGATCTCAAAAAAATTATGGTCATTAAAGCCGGAATAAAGGCTTTTGTGAAGTTCATAATTGGTAACGGAGTGAAGCATCTCCTGGTTGACCCAGCGGCTGTAATCCCCGTGGATCACTTCACCCATGAGCCAGAAGTCATCTTTCATGCCGGATGTAACACTGCGCATCTCCTTCATAAAATTAAAATCCAGGACATTGGCACAGTCCAGCCGGATCCCGTCTATATCAAATTCATCCACCCAGAACCGGATCACATCAAAAAGATAAGACCTGACTTCCGGGTTTGGCAGGTTCAGGCACGGAAGCTCAAAATGTCCCTGCCAGGCCTCGTATCCAAAGGAATCGCCGCAGGGGCTCTGCCAGTCAAAGCTGACCCCCCTGTACCAGTCCCTGTAAGGAGAATCCCACTTTTTCTCCTGGATATCCTTAAAAGCAAAGAATTCCCGGCCCGTGTGGTTGAACACTCCGTCCACCACCACTTTGATGCCGGAATCATGGCACTGCTTCACAAAATCCTTAAATGCCTGGTTATCCCCCAGACGGCGGTCAACCAGCTTGTAATCCCTGGTATCGTATCCATGGCTGGTGGACTCAAAAAGCGGCCCTATGTAGATGGCATTGCATCCAAGTGACTTAATGTGGGGAATCCACTGAAACAGTTCTTTAAAACGGCCTGCTGCCTTGGCCGGGTCATTGTGTTTAGGGGCTCCCGTCATCCCCAGGGGATACATATGATAGAATACTCCCCGCTCATACCAGGTGCTCATGTTGTTTTCCTCGCAATCTTTTAGTTTAGTTGTTCTATGGTGCGTGCCAGGAGTATTAATCCTCCTGGCTTTTGAATTTACGCAGTAAAAATTGGTACCGCAGCTGGGCGGCATTCAGTTCGTAAATGTAGCAGTCGATCAGTGTGGGGTCCACGGCCTGCTCAAAATGGTTTCTGGCAGCGTCAATGGCACACTGGGTACGCTCGATCTCGAACCGCAGACGGATCAGTTCCGGCCGGAGCTTTGCCGGCTTTCTGGATGGAACAGCGCCGGCCTTGGCCGCGGCTGTTTCCCTGACTGCTTTTAAAATATCAAACATATTGTTCATCTCCCAGATATTGATAGAAATAGTATATCTGGAAAATGACATCTTATGCATGTGCAGGAATTTAATACATGAATTCCTCCAGCCGGTAACCAAGCTCCATAAGCTTCCGGTTGGACTCCCTCAGGGTGAGGTAATAATAATTGGCTGTCCCTTCCTGGCGCACACCCACAAGTCCCGCATCCTTTAAAATCTTCAAGTGATGGGAGATAGCCGGGCGGGACAGGCTGGTCCGCTGGGTGATCTCATTTACGTTCAGGGCATGATCTTCAAAGATAACAGGGCCGGTGGGACGTTCCGGGCCCATGGCCTCCTCTGTCAGTACTTCCACAATGGACAGACGCATCTCATCCCCCAGGGCGATGAATAAAGGCATGCATAGGTGGAAACGTTCCTGAAGTTCCCGGGCAGTTGTCATCTGCCATTCCTCCTTTGGTTTAAAAATTTGAACCAACTTTATTTTACCATTTATACAGGGGAAGGTCAAGGTGATCAGCTGTGAAATACTCAAATTTTACCCTTGACATTTTCATTAATATCACTCATAATGGAACAACATTCAAGACATTCTTTTTTATAACAATCTAGGTGATCAAGTGTAAGTGATCTGTCCGGATCGGACAGGAATTTCCAAAGGAACAGGAACAAACAAATTTACAAATGGAAAGGGGGAAGTATGGGATTTTGTCTGACTGCATACTGCTGGCCGTGCTTGCTTGCTGCGCATTTTGGGATGTAAGGGAACATCGGATACCCAATCAGGCAGCAGGGTGGGGCGCGGTTCTGGGTCTGGGATGCACCTGCTTTTTTTCGGGAACGGAGCACTTATTACCGGGAACAGGACACTTGATACCGGAAACAGGGCACTTGGGACTGGGAACAGGGCATTTGGGTCTTGGTCTGGACGGTGCGCTGATCCTGTGGACCGGGGCTGGTTTTTTAGGCAGGATGGTCCTTGTGTGGGGACTGGGATTTCCCTTTTTTGCACTGCGTATGACCGGGGCAGGGGATATTAAGGTAATGGGACTCATTGCCGCTTATATGGGAATGAGGGATGGAACAAGGGCCATTGCGGCCGGGTTATGTCTGGGAGCTGTTCTGGCTCTTGGCAAGATGCTGTTTCATGGCAGCGTTTTTCAAAGGTTTCTGTATTTATCAGCCTATATCAGGCGGATGCTCCAAAGTAAGAACATTGAACCATATTATTGTCCCCAAAGGGACGGGAATGCCTGCGTGATTCCGCTGGGAGCCTGTCTGTTTGCAGGCACTTTACTTACGGTCTTGTGGAAAGGATGACTGAGTGTCAGAACCGGCCTCCTCCGGAAACTTAGGAAAGAGTTTCCCGGAGCGCCGGGATTTTGAAGGGAGGCAGCGTATAAATTCATGATAAGGGTTTTGGCAGTATTTGGGATGGACCCGTCCTATGGGGAACGGTTTGCTGATTATGTAAACCAAAAAGAGAAGATACCTTTTACGGCCATGTCGTTTTCCAGTGTGGAAAAACTCCGTCAGTACGGTGAGGAACATGTGATAGAGATCCTTCTGGCAGATGAAGATGCGAGGGAGCTGGTAAGGGATGTAAAAGCGAAGCAGATCATGGTGTTGTGCCAGGGAGAGCTGGTGGAGGAGAAGGAAGAGTTTCCGGCAATCTATAAGTACCAGTCAGGGGACTGCGTGATGAGGGAGGTCATGGCCCGCTACTGCAGTCAGCCCATGGAGCCCGCCCTGGCCCTTCTGGGGTCAAGGGCAGTGGTAATAGGGATCTATTCCCCTGTAAACCGGTGCTTAAAGTCATCCCTGGCCCTTACCATGTGCCAGCAGATGGCCCGGCAGGAGGCTGTATTGTATATGAATCTGGAGGAGTATTCAGGATTTTCCAGGCTGGTGTGCGGCGATTACAGGGCCGACCTGTCAGATGTGCTTTATCTTTACAGGCAGGGGACATATAACTGGATGCGCCTGAAATCCATGGTGCACAACTGGGGGAGTATGGACTACATACCTCCGGTGCGGTATGGGGAGGATCTAAGCCAGGTAACGCCGGAGGAGATGGCTATGCTCATAGACCGCATTGCACGTGAGAGCGGATACGACAAGGTGGTGGTGGATGTGGGGCAGATGGGGCGCGGGGCGCTGCCGGTCCTGTCCGTGTGTGATGTTGTCTACATGCCTGTCAGGGAGGACTGCGTTTCAGCTGCCAAAATTGAGGAATTTGAGGAGTATCTGGAAGCGGCGGATGACGGGTCCGTCAGGGAGCGGATACAGAAGCTGAAACTTCCAAGGATGGGAAGCGTCATCCGGCGGGAGGGGTATCTGGAACAGCTGTTGTTTGGGGAATTGGGGGATTTTGTACGGCAGCTTTTAACAAAGTGAGGGGGATTTTCTCCGCCGCTATTAATTGAGGAATTAATCGCCCAACCTGCCCCGGTTACAAGACGTACCAGGAAATTTTAAGAGCGCACCAGGAGATAAAGGAGGTATTTGCTGACAGTGGCCCATGATAGAAAGGCAGTTGGAGACAGCAGGCGTCAGGCGGCCCGGGAGGTCCGCAACAGGATTGATGCGGAGTACGGAAGGGAGGAGGCAGGAAGGCGGGCAGAATCAGAATGGGCAGAATCAGGGCGGGCAGAATCAGGGAGCCTTTCCGGACGGGAAGCAGAAAACGGAGCAGAAAGGGAAACCGGGAGGAACCGGGATGGGGTACGCGCCAGACTGCGGGGACGGATCATGGAGGAGCTTACAGAATGCCGCAATATGGATGACCAGGAATTGCTGGAGCGCATTGACACTGCGATCCGTGACATGGGGCAGGGAATCTATCTTCCTTTAAAAGAGAGGATCTGGCTGAGAGGAAGCCTTTATGACAGCTTCCGCCGCCTGGATATTCTGCAGGAGCTGATTGATGACAGGTCTGTGTCCGAGATCATGGTCAATGGGGCAGGAACAATATTCATTGAAAGAAACGGTAAGGTGGAACTCTGGAAGGGCAGGTTTGAAAAGCCTGAACAGCTGGAGGACATAATCCAGCAGATCGTGGGCAGGGTCAACCGGGTGGTCAATGTGTCCTCGCCCATTGTGGATGCCAGGCTGGAAGACGGCTCCAGAGTCCATGTGGTGCTGCCTCCCGTGTCGCTGGACGGTCCGGCTGTAACCATCCGCAAATTTCCCGAGCCCATTACCATGGAGAAGCTCATCCGTTTTGGCGCGGTTACCCGGGAGGGGGCGGAGTTCCTTCAGAAACTGGTGGAAGCAGGATATAACATGTTTATCAGCGGGGGGACCAATTCGGGAAAGACAACCTTTTTAAACGCATTGTCAGCGTATATCCCCACCGGCGAAAGGGTTATTACCATTGAGGATTCCGCAGAACTCCAGATTACCCAGGTGCCCAACCTGGTTCGTATGGAGACCAGGAACGCCAACACGGAAGGGGAAGGTGAGATAACCATGAGCCAGCTGATCCGGGCATCCCTTAGGATGAATCCATCAAGGATCATTGTGGGAGAGGTCAGGGGAAAGGAGACACTGGACATGCTTCAGGCAATGAACACGGGGCATGCAGGGTCGCTCTCCACCGGACATGGCAACAGCCCAAGGGATATGATCAGCCGGCTGGAGACCATGGTGCTGATGGCAGCAGAGCTTCCCCTGGCTGCCATCAGGAGCCAGATCGCGTCCGCGCTGGATGTGATGATCCATTTGGGAAGACTCAGGGACGGGAGCAGGAAAGTACTAAGTATCACAGAGATTGGGGAATGCAGGAATGGAGAAGTGGAACTGGAACCATTGTACGAATATGACAGGGAGAAGGGGATTCTCAGGAAAAGGGGAGAGCTCACGTACAGGGAAAAGCTTGGAGCAGCAGGATATTGCCAGAGGAGGGAGGAGGGGAAGACGGGATGAAACGGTGACAGGACAAAAGAAGGGCCGGTGGATTGGGCCGGGGCCTAATCCGGGAAACAGACGGTCCGCAGACTACCGGCGCTACCGGCTGTCTCCACGGGAGTGGCTGCTGTACGGTGCATGGGGACTGGCGGTTTGTGGATTGACAGCCTATACATTTTATCGAAGCATGACAATGTTTCTTATATTGCTTCCGGAAGGCCTGCTCTATCCTGTTTATAAAAAAATGGATCTGAAGCGGGAACGGACCCGGCAGCTGGGGCTTCAGTTTAAGGAAGCAATTTTGGTTCTGGCCTCATTTTTGGGAGCCGGATACTCCCTGGAAAACGGGCTGGCCATGAGTGTGGCCGAACTGGAAGGGCTGTATGGGAAGGAAGGGATGATCACACGGGAGTTTACCATTCTCAGCGCAGGGGTCAGAATGAACAGACAGCCGGAACAGCTTCTTATGGAGTTTGGTTCCAGAAGCGGACTTGAGGACGTGGATAATTTTGCCCAGGTATTTGCAGCTGCCAGAAGGAGCGGAGGGGAGCTGGTGGAAATCATTCATTACACGGCCGGGATTATCAGGGATAAGGTGCAGGTACAGGAGGAGATCCACACCATGACCGCATCCAGGGTATTTGAGCAGAAGATCATGAACGGGATTCCATTTTTGATCATTCTTTACATAGATTTTACCTCACCGGGTTTTTTCCGGGTGATGTATGAGACTGTTATGGGAAGATGCATCATGACGGCCTGCCTGGCAGTATATGCAGGAGCTTTGGTCCTGGCGAAAAAGATATTGGAGATTGAGGTATAGAGAATAAAGACATAACAAATGGGGTGATGGATCAGGTGGAGAACACCTTAATAAGGTTTGTGAGCCGGGGGGTGGGCAAATGGGGGAAATGGGACAAATGGAGGAAATGGAAAAGCCAATTCATGTGTGTGACCCTGGGGCTTGCTCTGGGAGTTGTGGCTCATCTTATGGCAGGGATGGAGCAGGACCTTGCCCAGGGATATATCCTTAAACGCAACTCTTATGGGCAGGGGGATACGCCATATCAGCTTCTGGTAAGGGGACTTGAAGCGGATGAGGTGGCGCTGGATCTCAACCTGTCGGAACGCACTTATACAAGGGAAGAAGCCCACAGGGTTTATGAAGCCATTATGGAGCAGCTTCCCGGGTATATACTGGCTGATAACGGTTCGCTGAAGGATGTAAGGAGCAACTTGGATCTGATCACATCCCTGAATCAATACGGCGTCCGTCTCAGATGGGAGTCCGACAGTCCGGAGCTTGTTAATTCCTTTGGGGAAGTAAATAATGAGAGCCTGGATGATGAGGGGAGCCAGGTATGCCTGAGAGTCCGCATGACAGAGGGGCGGTGGCCGGAAGAATACGCTGTATCCATAGAAGTAAAACCGCCTTTGCTCACAGAGCAGGAACAGGTCCGCAAGGCCTTCTTAAATTTACTGTATGATGAGGATGAACGTCAAAATACCCGGGAGACAATGAAATTGCCGGATTCATTCCAGGGCAGGAGCCTGAGCTACAGCAGCAGGAAGGAATCCTCCTTTTTCTCTATGACAGGCCTGGGGGCAGCGGCAGCATGCATGTTCAGTTTAAAAGAGAAAAGGGATATCAAAAAAAAGGAAGAAGTAAGGAAGCAGCAGATGACGCTGGACTATCCGGAAATCCTGTCCCATCTCATCATATTTCTGGGTGCCGGAATGAGTATAAGGACGGCATGGGATAAGATCGCATTCGAGTATCAGGACATGGTTGCATCGGGAAGAAGAACGCCGAGGCATGTATACAGGGAAATGTATGAGACCAGCTGCCAGATCAGGAGCGGTGTATCTGAGGGGAAGGCGTTTGTGGAATTTGGCAGACGGTGCGGCCTGCAGTCCTATATTAAGCTCAGCGGACTTTTGGAGCAGAACAGGAAGAATGGTTCAAAGAACCTGAGGGATACATTAAAGCTGGAGATGGCAGAGGCATTTGAGCAGAGAAAACACCAGGCAAGAAGACTGGGGGAGGAGGCCGGAACCAGGCTGTTGCTGCCGCTGTTCATGCTGTTATCTGTTGTAATGATCATGATCGCGGTGCCCGCATTAATGGAATTTGGGTAGGGCATATGGGGAATGAGAACAGTTCATAGGAGGAGAGAGGTGATTGTATGGAACTTAGAGAGCAGCTGAGGGCATTTTTCAGGGAAGAGCAGGGAGTTGGAGTGATCGAGCTGGTGCTTGTACTGGTGGTGCTCATCGGTCTTGTGATCATTTTTAAGAAACAGATCATAACGCTTTTGGAAAATATTTTTAAGGAGGTCAACAGCCAGTCGAAAGAGGTGTATTAATGGGGGAGAAGGGTGAGATCACCGTATTTCTCGCCATGATCCTGGTAAGTGTCTGCGCCCTGCTGTGCGGGATGGCGGAATCCGTCCGGACAGCAGGGGCCAGATGCTATCTCAGGATGGCGGTGGATTCGTCCATGGATTCCCTTATGGCTCAGTATCACAGGGAATTGTGGAAGCAATACAGGATCCTGGGGTTAGAGTATGGCAGTCCCCAGACCCTGGAAAGGGAGCTGGGGGAATTTCTTACCCCTTATATGAACGCACAGAACTGGTATCCCATGAAGATATCCTGCACGGAGGCAAAGGATATCATTGCCCTTACAGAGGGAGAGGGACGGTATCTGGAACAGGAAATCCTGGACTATATGAAGTATGGCCTGCTGGATACGGATTGGGATGAGCTGGATGAATCAGGGGCGGATGCACTCTTTAAGACATGGAAAGAGGGAGGAAGTGTAAGCCGGGTATCCGGCCTCTATACAGCCCATTCCAAAGAAGCGGTCCTGCTGGAGAAGGCTCTGGAAAAGATAGATGACGGACTGAAATCCCAGAGTGAATGCTGGTCCCGGGCCGGACAATCGTTGGAATGGCTGGATGGTTCCGGATTTATTTCCCAGGCGGAGCGCATGTGCAGGGAGCTGGAAAAGCTGCCCGCACTGGTGGGAGCTTATGAAAAAAAGGCGGATCAGCTGGCTGAACGCTTGGGGGAAAGCCGCAAACAGTTTGAGAATGAGAGACAGGAATTAAGTTCCGGGGTTCAGGCTGCATTTGAGGATGAGATCGCTCAGTATGAATCCTACGTATCCCATGACGGGCAGCGCCGCCGGGAGGTGGTGCGTCTCAGGGAATACGGACCTGACCGGATCCAGTGGATCAGAGGAGCCATTTCCATGGCCGGGGATGTGATGGACTATATAGACAGCTGGGAGCCGGAGGATGAAGATGACGAACTGGATGAGGCGGCGCTGTGGCGGCCTGTGGCGGCTCATTGGAGCGGATACGCCATGCTTTCCCTGGGAATTGAGTTTGGAGTTAAGGATAAAGAAAAGGAGGATTTCCTGGAGCAGGTGGGGAGACTGGTATCAGGAGGGATCCTGGAGCTGGTCCTGCCGGAAGGGACGGTGGTTTCAGGCAGGAAGCTTTCGCTGGACACAGTGCCCTCAGCATCAGTAATGAGGGAAGATGAAGCCGGCAGGGAGGGACTTTTGATCGGGGCAGAAAACCTGCTGCAGCGCCTTCTGGTAGGTGAATATGATATACGGTTTTTCAAGGGCTTTCAAAAGGAAATGCAGGACCAGGGATTTTATGAACTGGAATATATTGTCCATGGGGCAGACGGGGACAGGGAGAACCTGGCCGGAGTTATCTCGCGTCTGGTGGCATTAAGGGAAGGCATGAACCTGATCCACATTTTCTCCGATCCCGGTAAGCGCCAGGAAGCGCGTAGTCTGGCGCTGGCTATTGTGGGAGGAAGCGGTGTGCTTCCCCTTGTCTCGCTGACTGCATTTTTAATCATGTCCGTATGGGCGTTGGGGGAAGCTCTCATGGATGTGAGATGCCTGTTAGACGGCGGAAAAGTACCTGTGTTAAAAACCAGGGAGGACTGGAGACTGAGCTTGGATGAGCTGCTTTCTATAGGTAAGAACAGAGGTCTGGGAGATATGGGATCATGGGATGGAAAAACAGGAGGACTTAGTTATAAGGGATATATGCGTATTCTTATATTCGGCAGTTACAAAGCGGATCTGGTGTACCGCATGATGGATGTCATGGAGATTAATATAGGAAAGAATCAGAGCGGGTTTTCCATGGAGCGCTGTGCATGTAATGTGGAAATGGAAGCCACGGTCAGTGGAAAACATGTATTTTTTTCAGCAGGGTTGTGGAAAAGCCAAATGGGGGACAGGGGACCCGGGTATGAAACGCGTATAGGCGTATCAGGCAGCTATCTGAACGATCCAAAATCCGGAAAGGAGGCCTATGATGATGCCCTTTTTTCAAACAGCCTTTTATTCAGCGCATAATTCCTTTAAGAAACAAACAGAATTCGCACCTCTCCAAGTACGAAACAATAGAAGAATCCTTGTATATGAAGCTCTATGCTGTGAAAAAAGGGCATTATCATGGGCCTCCGGTTTTGAGGCCGGAAGTCTTACCCTGGAAGCGGCCATGTGCCTTCCCCTGTTTTTGTTCGTGTGTATCTGCATGATGATGCCTATGAAAATGATAAACCGGCAAAGGCAGATACAGGCCGTGGTGGAATCTGTGGGGGAGGAACTGAGCCAGTATGCGTATGTGGAGTACTGCCTTTTATCAGGGGATGAGGATCAGGTGGATACAGAACGGACGGATGGGGAGGAAGTGACCGCCCTTCTGGCATCCGGGTATGCGGCTATGAAAATCCTGGGACAGATCGACAGAAATTGGGTGGAATCAGTATCCTTTGATGGGACCGATATTGGGACAGATGATATGGTGCACATTATGATGAAGTACAGGATGAAGCTTCCTTTTTCCGTATTGGGTCTGGACAGCGTTCCGGTGCAGCATGTGTGCAGCCGCAGGATGTGGAATGGAGCGGACGGAGGACGAAACAAAGATGGGGGAATGTCCGGCGGACAAGAGGATGAAACGGTTTATATTGGCAAAAACTCTACCCGATTTCACAGGAGGAGGACATGCCATTATCTTTATAATGATCTTAAGGCAGTGGCGGCCGGTGAGGTGGACTCCCTGCGCAACCAGTCGGGGGCAAGGTATGCACCGTGTAAGACATGTAAAACAGGATCGGAGGGGGGGATGGTATATGTCATGCCCTATGGAACCAGTTATCATTTATCAAAGACATGCGCTTCCATTATAGCATATGTTCAGGCGGTTCCCCTTTCACAGGCGGAGCATCTGGGGGCGTGTTCATATTGCGGAGGAGAATAGATATGGATGGAATATCAAATGGGATGAGGGCAGTTGAGATCATGCTCAGAAGCGGCTTCTTTATGGTTCTGGCAGTTACGGCTTTTCAGGACTGCAGAGAGCGCAGGATACGGGTCAGCGTGTTTGTTATATTTGGAACAGCGGGCATTGTACTGAGGGGAGTGGAGCTGTTCCTGGAAATTAATGCCCTTTCCGGGGATTGGGAGTCAGTGGATCTATGGGGATTTGCAGCAAGGCGCATCTTGGACGTAGGAGCGGCAATGGCAGTGGGAGGGGGGATGCTTCTCTTGTCAGCAATGACCCGGGGAGCTATTGGGAGAGGTGATGGATTGTTTTTTTCCGTATCAGGGCTATATCTGGGATTTTTTAGAAATTTTATTCTTTTGATAGGAGGATTAACATGCTGCTTTTTGGTATGCGGTATATTGGTCATAAAGGGAGTTTGTGCAGGGCAGAATGTCCGCAGACGCTCCGTTCCCTTTTTGCCGTTTTTGGTTCCTGGCGGAATCGGGGTGATGTTTCTATGAACCGGCCGGGGGAATGGGTTGAGGGAAGTTTTACAGTGGAAGCAGCATGTATTATGGCCATGGTGCTTCTTTCCTTATCCGTTATGATCCGGCAGGCCGGGTATATGCGGGATGAGACCGTGGGTATGATAAGCCTCCATGAAGCGGTAGAAAAGGGGCGGCATGAAAAAGGATTGGATTTGGATGGGGCGGCGTCCGCGGTGGAGGGGTATATGGGGAACCCGATGACATTTTCAGAATATAAGATTGGGCTGAGCCAGCGGGGAATACGGGTGTCGGGCAAAGGACAGGGCGGGCGCTGGAGTTATGAAATCCAGGGAAAGAGGTTCAGGCCGGAGATGTTTTTGCGAAAGATCACCTTGATCGAGGGTCTGGGGGAAGAGGATGGAAATTAGCTACAGGCGTGAGATAAAGTACAATTATCTGGTGGTCACTCCCGATATGGGAGCAGAGGCGGGATATGAGGCAAAAATGCTGGCAGGCAATGAAATCCGGGGGCTGATGCATATGCATATCAGGTATCAGGATGGAACCCCCCTCTACTATTATGATATTACTTCCAGGCAGCCCCTGAGCCGTTTGCTGGAAACCCGTTCCATCACCAGAGATGAGATATGCCAGATTGTGATACAGCTGCATGTAACCCTGATGAGGATGGAGGAATATCTGCTGAGTGACGGGGGGATTTTGTTAAATCAGGATCTGATCTACGTGGAACCGGAGCTTTTTGGCATCAGCCTGTGCCTGGTTCCGGGACACAGGGGAGATTTTCCGGAACAGTTAAGCCGTTTTTTACAGTATATCCTCAAATGTGTGAACCACAAAGACCGCGAATGTGTGGTTCTCGCCTACGGCATGTATCAGGAGAGCCTGAAGGACAACTACGGCATAGAGGACATATTAAAATTTATTTCCCTGGACGGAGAAAATAGGGATGGAACATCCTCTCAGGAACTGTCCGGGCAAGGTCAGAGGCAGCCAGAAGGCGGGAACGGATGGGGAAATCAGACAGACTGGGTAAAACAGGAGCGAAAAGGGGAGAAGAACAGCAGGGAGGGGACAGTAGATTTTGGGACAGCAGATTTTGGGACGCCAGACATTGGAATGTCAGATTCTGAATGGTCGGCAGGTTTTGGAAGAGCATCAGGCTTTGGAGGAGCATTGGGTTTTGGAAAGAAGGCAGGGGCAGGATGGGAAGAAAGCCCAGGACAGAAGGAGTGTAATAGAGGATATGAACGGGATAATAGAAAGAAAATTCCAATTGCGAAGCAGGTTATCATTTGGATGTCTGTTGTTGTCCTGATTCCGGCTGCCCTGTGGCTGCTCAGGGGACCAAATGCAGTAAGGGAGCTTCGTTTTATCCTTATCTGTGGGGACGGGGGGCTCCTGTTTGCAATTGCGGCAATGGATTTGGCGTTCTGGCTGGTTGGGGGGAGGAAAAAGGGACGGAACGAACAAATGAGGGAGATACAGCCGGTTCAGGAGGCGGTAAAGCCAAGGAGGCAGAAAGACGAGGCTGATGAAGGGATGTGGAGGATCCTATATGAGGATGAATCAGATCCCTTATCCGGGACAGACCAGAGGACAAGTGGGGAGGATGAAACCATGAATGCCTGCAGTGGAAAGCAGCCCGTGGAATATTCCAATACTTTTCCTGGTCATGACAATGAGGAAACCATGCGCACAACTCTTCTCACAGGCCGCAGGACGGAGGACGAATTGCGGCGCTTGACTTCCATAGAAGGCGAAGAGGATGAAATAGTCATCTCATATTACCCCTTTGTCATAGGCAAAAATAAAAATCTGGCGGATTATGTCCTTCAAAAGGATACGGTCAGCCGTTTTCACCTGAGAATCGATAAGGATGGAGGGACATATACGGTCACGGACCTTAATTCCACCAATGGGACCAGGGTCAGAGGAAAACTTTTAGATGCCAATGAGACTGCCGTGATCGAGGTTGGAGATGAGATCATTATTGCTGATATAGGATATATATTTACCTGAATAATCAATTTTATATACAATTCCAATAATTATGATGGAAAATAATGGTAATATTAGCTGCAGATCATAGAAAAAACGTATGGAGGGGGATTATAAATCTAATTAATATGCAATGTACCCACTTAACAAGACAATGAAAGTATGTTAAGATAAGATATCATTGATGATGTGAGGAAAACCGATGGGTGCATACAGGGAAAGGGATAAGGCATATGTTAATATTGCATTAATTGCAGTTAATGTAATGGTCTTTCTTTTGTTTGAATTAATCGGTGACACGGAAGACACTATGTTCATGATGAAGCACGGAGCTGTTTATGAACCTCTGGTTGTCATGCGTGGAGAGTATTACAGGCTACTTACTTCCATGTTCCTGCATTTTGGGGCCAGCCATCTGATGAACAATATGCTGGTCCTCTTTGTGTTGGGAGAGAGAATGGAGCAGGTCCTTGGTCATGTGAAATATTTCTTTTTTTACATGGCCAGCGGCATTTTCGCAAATATCATTTCCATAGTTGTTCATATGGAAAAAGGATACGCGGCAGTGTCGGCCGGGGCTTCCGGCGCGATTTTCGGGGTGGTAGGCGGCCTGGTCTATGTGGTTGCAGTTAATCATGGACAGCTGGATGGACTTACTAACAGACAGCTGGGCTTTATGATCCTTCTAACCCTGTACCACGGCTTTACGGCCACGGGTATAGATAACTGGGCACACATAGGAGGGCTGATTTCCGGCTTCATCTTAAGTATTCTTTTGTATCGGAGGCCTCGTGCTGCCAGGGGCTTTTATATGGAAGAATAGAAACAAAGCTGTGCGGATCACAGCAGAAGGAGGACTTTCAATATGACAGATGACAATTGTATTTTTTGTAAAATAGCAAACGGGGTAATTCCATCAACTACCCTGTACGAGGATGAGCAGTTTCGGGTGATCCTGGACCTGGGTCCGGCTTCCAAAGGACATGCACTCATTCTGCCGAAACAGCATTTTGCAGATGTATGTACCCTGGATGAAGAGACTGCTTCAAAGATACTTCCGTTGGGTGCTAAGATTGGCGCTGCAATGAAGAAGTCCCTTGGTTGTACCGGATTTAATCTGGTTCAGAACAATGGAGAGTCAGCCGGACAGACTGTATTTCATTTCCATATGCATGTGATTCCCAGGTACGAGAATGGCCCATCGATCGTAAGCTGGACACCCGGCAATGCAACACCGGAAGAACTGGTTCAGACTGCGGAACAAATTAAGAGCGGGCTGTAAAGATTAATAGAGTATGGATAAGAAGATGGATGCTGAAGATAAAAAGAAGTTTGAGGAAATGTATCTGAAATTCCAGTATGTTCTGAGAAAGATAGCCTATCTCAATGAAATTCCTTTTGATTACATTGATGATGTGGTGCACGATACATTTATCTCGTATGCCCGTTATGATTATTCCCTTGATTTGCCGCCGGAAAATCTGAAGATGCTGCTGATCAAGATCCTCAAAAGCCGTTGTATGGATTATCACCGCAGAATGAAGCGGAGAAGCTATGGGGAGTTGGATGAGGAAGCCTACAATACTGAAGACTTTCCATCCCATGACAAGGCCGCAAACCTATCGGATTTTGTGGTAAGTAAAGAGCGATGTCAGGCACTTTTGGTGGAAATTGAAAAGATGCCTGAAAACTGGCGTCAGGTTGCTGCTTTAAAGTTGATTGAAGGGCGGCCGACCAAAGAAGTATGCGAGATCCTGAATATTACGGAAAAGGCATGCTATTCCCGGGTCAGCCGTATTAGGAAATACCTGGAAACCCTACTGCAAGATGAAAACTGGCCTTAAGATGATTTCACACATGATTCAATGAGGGAAGTAACAGTCTCCACTGCATTGTTGAGACTGCTTTGTTCCATGGCTTGTATATAGGTACTGCGTTGTTGATACAAATCGTCAATGGCCTGATACAAGGTATTATCAGAGATAGCCTCCTCTTCCAGAACCTTGCTGAATCCCTGCTTTGCAAAGGAATTGGCATTGAGGATCTGGTCTCCGCGGCTGGCAGAAGCGGAAAGGGGAATTAAAAGATTGGGTTTGCGCAGTGCCAACAGCTCACAGATAGAGTTAGCTCCGGCTCTGGAGATGACAATATCGGCAGCTGCGAACAGATGCTTTAATGGGGCATCTACATATTCATATTGTACATATCCGGCGGTACCGATCAGACTTTCGTCCAGGTTGCCTTTGCCGCAGATATGTATTACCTGATAGTCGGCGAGAAGGCGGGGAAGGATGCTGCGGACAGCCTGATTGACAGTTACAGATCCAAGGCTTCCGCCGATGATCAGGAGAACAGGCTTATCTGCGCCAAGATGTGCATAGGACAGCCCTGACAGCCGGTCCCCCTGCAACAGTTCCTTGCGGATTGGTGAACCTGTAAGGACGGCTTTGTCTTCCGGAAGATATTTTAAAGTCTCAGGAAAGTTACAGCATACTTTGGCAGCGGAGGGAATGCAGATTTTATTTGCCAGTCCGGGAGTCATGTCTGATTCATGGATAATGGTGGGAATCTTATAGTGTTTGGCAGCCAGCACCACAGGGACTGCCACAAATCCTCCCTTGGAGAAAACTACGTCCGGTTTATAACGCTTTAACAGACGCAGGGCTTCGCCATAGCCTTTGATCACACGGAATGGATCGGAGAAATTTTTAATGTCAAAGTACCTGCGCAGCTTTCCGGAGGATATGCCATTATAAGGTATGCCTGCATTTTCAATGAGTTTACGCTCCATGCCCTGATAGGAGCCGATATAGCTGATTTCGTAGCCAGCTTCCCTGAGAGAGGGGATCAAAGCCAGATTGGGAGTGACGTGTCCGGCAGTACCGCCGCCGGTTAATACTATTTTTTTCATAAAAACCTCCTGAAGGTTATATTATGATGGGGAAAAACCCTGATCATAAACGTCTACTATTATAGTAAGCATTAAATGCAAAAAGTCAACCCTAAAGGCCAAGGGAACTTTAGGAGATTTGGTAAACAGAGGTGTCACGTGGGAGATTATAACAAAGATTCAGAACAGGACAAGTTCATAGACAACCTGCTTCAGGAAATTTCTGGATATTCAGACCAAGATCTTTTGGATGAATTTGAAGCGGCCTGCAATTTAAATGTTCCCCAGCTCAGCTCAGAGCCGTCCCCGGACGAGTTTGAGAAAATTTGGGCAAGGATCCAGGAGGAACGCGCTGAGGCAGAGAATTCAGATGAAAGGACAGAACCCGCGGATTCAAGGCACAATAAGATTATTAAAGGCAGGTTTGGCTGGAAACGCCTGGCTGCCATTGGGCTGATTGCTTGTTTGATGGCTGGCGGCGGTTGTATGGTGGCAATGGGGACGAAGTCTTATTTTTATCGGGAGCGGAAGGATACGCTGGCAGGTGATGGGGTTATATTTAATAATGATATGAATAAGGTGGCTGTTAATGGGGAAGAAGAGGCATATGCCTTAATACAAGGAGATTTAAATATTAAGCCATTAAAATTTGGTTATGTCCCCGAAGACATGGAGTTTTCAAAAGTTATGTTAGGAGATGGCGCTGTCTATATAGAGTTTCTTTGTGGTGATAAACAAATTTATTTCATACAGTCCAAATATGATAAGGGTGCATCCTATTATTATAAGTCGGATTTTAAAACTGAAGAAAAAAAAGAGATTTATAATAAATGGTTAGGACAAAATTTTACAATTAGGAAGGAAATACAACTAGATGGTACAGCAACATATGATACCGCTGTTGTGATGGATGGGGCATGTTATAGATTAATAGGCATGGTTGAAGAGGATATTTTTCAAAAGCTAGTAAATAATTTAACTTTTTAGTACGGAGGATAAAAATGAAGAAGATTATATACACTATCGTGTCAACAGTAATGATAACAATATTATCTATATCTAATGTATTCGCTATGCCATGTAATCCAAATGATTATACTTCAGTTAGTGAGGTTTCAAATTTGTTGGATTCTGGCATTAAACGGAGTAAAGCGACCGAGAATTCCCTGGCACGTGGAAAGTTTTTTATGAGTGCTGATTTAACGATTATGAATAATGGGGGTGGTAAAGTCGGGGCACTTGCAGTAGCGCTTACTAGTGTTCCTGTTGATGAAGCATATATTACGGTCTATTTAGATCGTTGGGATGAAACTACTGAAAGATGGCGTCAAGTTAATTATTATGAGGCTGAGTATCTTGCCAGTGAGTATCCAGATGGTATATCTACACCTACCCTTGATATATCATTTATCGATCAGCCTAAGGGTTATTATTATCGTTTAAGAGGTGTATTTGCTGTAGTATACAATGGTGAGGTTGAAGCTCTTAGCCCAACCACAGACGGTATTCTGATAGACTAACACAACAAACCCAACCAAAAAAGGCAGGTCCGCGCGACCTGCCTTTCCCATATCCACAAACTTATTACTGTCCCTTATACTGCTTCAAGGCCCTGGCCAGCTGGTCCGGACAGGATGTGGGCCTTGGGCCGCAGTGAATGCCATCCAGCCGTTGGATGGCTTCATCTACATCCATACCTTCAATCAGCCTGGACAGACCCTGGGTATTGCCTGAACAGCCGCCGAAAAACTGGACATTGGTAAGCTTGTTATCGTTTACTTCAAAGGATATCTCCCGTGAACAGACTCCTTGAGTTTTATATCGCATGTGTATTGCCTCCTGAAAATCAATTATGTATATCAGATTATGCCTTATGAACTGTGGAATGTCAAGTGTGAATAAGCTTGGCCCTTGAAAAACTGTACACTTTCGGTATAATAAAGGGGAGGTGCCCATCAGGGGACAAGTATTGTACTGCATAAGTTTCGGTAATGACCACATCTGCTATCCAACCGGGATCAGATCTGTTAAGGTGGTTTGTGAATTGCTATGCCGTTTCTGTACAGAAACAATTCCGGCAGGGATATCATGCATGTGGATTTATGCATGTGGATTATGAAAACTTACGCACTATAGTACCAGAAGGAGGTTTTATGTTAGGTATCATTGGAGCCATGGATGAGGAAGTGGCTAAGATTAAGGAACAGCTTACAGATGTAGAGGTGGAGACAAGGGCTGCCATGGACTTTTATAAGGGCAGGCTGGGAGGAAAGGACGTGGTCGTGGTCCGGTCCGGTATTGGAAAGGTCAATGCCGCTATGTGTACCCAGATATTGGCGGATATATATAAGGTGGAGGGCGTTGTAAATACCGGAATAGCCGGTTCGCTGAAGGCGGAGATCGATATAGGGGATATTGTGCTTTCCAGCGATGCGCTGCAGCATGATATGGATGCAACCGGATTTGGATATGCAGTGGGACAGATCCCACGTGTGGATACCCTGTCGTTTAAGGCGGATGAGAGACTGATACAGCTTGCCCAGGAATGCTGCGCTAAGGTGAATCCGGATATCCATACCTTTGTGGGGCGCATTGTCACCGGAGACCAGTTTGTCTCAGAAAAAGAGAAAAAGCAGTGGCTGGTGGATACATTTGCAGGGTTTTGTACGGAAATGGAGGGAGCGGCCATTGCCCAGGCATGCTATCTGAATTCCATACCGTTTTTGATTGTAAGGGCTATATCAGATAAGGCGGATGACAGCGCCACTGTAGATTATCCGGTATTTGAAGCCAAGGCAATCACACATTCCGTAAACCTGCTGACGGAAATGATCCGTTCCTTCTAAAATTATGTGGACCTCTGGGATGCAATTCCGGGAGGTCCCTTTTTTGCTTAGAGCATGTTTACTGTCGTGGACCTATGGTACAGTATTGGTGAAAATATTGGAACAAGAGGGGAACCGTTTACTATGGACAAAAAGAAAAGAAAGAATCTGATCATTGCAGGAGTGGCAGGTGTTATTCTGTTAGCTGCCATTGTGGCCGTTTTACTCCTCCATGTATTCCGCCTGATCACAGGTGAAATAAAATCAGATACCAGGTCTGACCAATATCTGGAACAGATGATAGGCGCAGCGTCCGCCGGGGACCGGAATGCCATGGACGCCCTGTATTTGTCCCAGGGGGTATCAAAGAAGAGTATGGAAAAGGACATGCAGACTCTTTTGGAAGTGTGGGACGGTGAACAGGAATTTACTTATAAGAAAACAGGATATAATAGGAAGACAACAACTTCTAACGGTAAAAGGATAAAGACAATAACAGCTAATTATAAGATCACCACAGCAAGCGGGGAAAAGATGTCGGTCGTCCTCCGGCATGTTGAAGGAGATAACGGGGACAGCGGTCTTACGAATTTTGTTATCAGAACTGAGGAGTCATTAAAGCCAATTGGAACATTGGGAAGCATGGGAAAATGGAATGTAGTCCAGTGGTTTCTGTTTGTTTTTTCCATGGCAGTGTTTGGGGCAGCAGTGGTGTCTACGGCCGATTGTTATAGGAATAAAATCAGATACCGGTGGGGGTGGATCGCCCTGATCATGCTTGTTTATGTTGCTCCGGGCTTTTCCTTGATGCTGGAGGATAGGAGAAAAGTACTGCGTTTTACATGTTCCGTTGCCTTGATGGGATTGAGTAAATATGTAGTCTACCCTGAGAATGGAGTGATGTTCAGCTTGTGTTTGCCCGCGGGTATGGGAATTTACTGGGTTATGAGAAAGCACCTTTTGGAAGAAAGATCCAATCAGGGGAACATTCACCTGTGAGATGCGGTGCCCGGCCAATCGGCCTAATCCGGCTGCCCAGGAAATTAGCCTAATCCAGCGGCCGGGACATCCGGTCTCCCCCAAAATCCCCCATCCCATCCCCCTTAAGAGAGGCTTAAACCATCAGCTTGTTCAAGAAAAATCTTACCTCTCAGAATCGATTTTTAGGAGAATTTGGCGAACGATTCTAGGGGTTCTCAACTTCCCAAATGAAAATCCGTTGCTATAATAGACCTTACCGGGAAACGCCTGACTGCAGGGGCATTTCCCAAACAACGGCCGCAGCCGTGAATAATATATAGAGTAACTGGAAGGAATCCGGGAAGAAGAAAGGGGATTTTACTATGATTAGCTTTTTACAAACAGGAAAGGCACTATACGTGCTGGCAGCAATCTGTCTGGCGGGGGTATTCAGCCGTCTGATAGCGGGGAGCTTTTACAAACGACTTATTAAAGAAAGTACCAATATGGCATTGACTAAGAACAAGTGTCTGCGTGGTTTGAAACAGAATGCAGAGGATACATATAGAATTAATCAGGGAATGAGCAATACACGTGTTTATCTGGAGCGCCAGATGTATGGCCTTCGCATGGCGGGAATGTCCGTCAGAGGGCTGGACAACCTGTCGGGGCAGCTTACACTTCTCTGCTTCCTGGCTGGCGGAACAGCAGCATTTCTCTCTTATTGGTATAGAAGTGATAATTATTATATAGTACTCTACGGCACCATCGGTATCCTGGCAGGAATGTTCACCATGCTGGTGGACTATGGGGTGAATCTGGAGGCCAAACGCCAGCAGCTTCTTACCTGTATGCAGGATTATATGGAAAATGTGATGTGGCCGAGAATGAACCGTGAAGGCGGCGCAGAGCATGTGCCCGCTGTTACAGCAGAGGAGGAGCGCAGGGATCCGGCGCCTGTACGCTCCATTACAAGAGACCGCCGTTCAAATAATAATAACAGGCGCGGGCTGGACCAGACCGCGGCAAGCAGGGAGAGACAGGAGGACAAGTCCAAGGACAACTGGCTGCAGGATTTGAATCCGGAACAAAAACGGATGTTGGGAGAATTGCTAAAGGAGTTCATTTCCTGAAATTAGGTCAGGGGGGTCAGAAAAAAATAGTAATATAAGTCAAAATATGTTATAATTTAAACGATAAGCGGCTTTACCGCAATAGATAGAGGCATGGTTTATCCATGGACATAAGAAAAGGAGAGCGCAAACTATGGGAAAGGAAATAACATTTGATTATTCCAAGGCAGCAGGATTTATTTCTGCAGAGGAGATGGCCAACTTTAAGACCACAGTAATGAGTGCAAAGGAGACCTTGCTCAATAAATCTGGAGCAGGCAACGATTTTCTGGGATGGATTGATTTGCCGGTGGATTATGACAAGGATGAGTTTGCGAAGATTAAGAAAGCGGCAGATAAGATTCAGAATGATTCTGATGTACTGCTGGTAGTGGGTATCGGCGGATCTTATCTGGGTGCCAGGGCAGCCATTGAATTTCTGTCACACAGCTTCTATAATGTGTTACCCAAGAGCGTTCGCAAGACACCTGAGATTTATTTTGTAGGCAACAGCATCAGCAGCAAATATATTCATGATTTAAAGCAGGTATTGGAAGGCAAGGATTTCTCCATCAATATCATTTCCAAGTCAGGCACTACCACGGAACCTGCGATCGCATTCCGCGTATTTAAGGAAATGCTCATTGAAAAGTATGGAAAGGAAGAGGCTAACAAGCGCATCTACGCAACCACAGACAAGGCTAAAGGCGCCCTTAAGAATCTGGCGGATGTGGAAGGTTATGAGACATTTGTTGTTCCGGATGATGTAGGCGGGCGATTCAGCGTATTGACGGCAGTAGGCCTTTTACCCATCGCAGTGAGTGGAGCGGATATTGATCAATTGATGGAAGGTGCGGCTTCCGGACGGAAGAAAGCACTTGAAACCCCATATGAGTCCAACCCGGCCTTGCTTTACGCAGCAGTGCGCAACATCCTGCTCCGCAAGGGCAAATCCGTTGAGATTGTAGCCAATTATGAGCCAAGCCTTCACTACGTGTCCGAGTGGTGGAAGCAGCTCTATGGCGAGAGCGAGGGCAAGGACCAGAGAGGCATTCTCCCGGCGGCAGTGGATCTTACCACAGATCTTCACTCCATGGGACAGTTCATCCAGGACGGAGCACGTATCATGTTTGAGACAGTGATCAATGTGGAAGAATCTCCGGTTGAGATTCTCCTGAATAAAGAGGACGTGGATACCGACGGCATGAACTATCTGGCAGGGAAGAGTGTTGACTTCGTGAACAAGAGTGCCATGAACGGCACCATTCTGGCCCATACAGACGGCAATGTACCTAACCTGATGGTTAAGGTACCGGAGCAGAACGAGTTCTATCTGGGAGAACTGTTCTACTTCTTTGAATTCGCCTGCGGTGTGAGCGGTTATATTCTGGGTATTAACCCCTTTAACCAGCCGGGCGTTGAGAGCTATAAGAAAAATATGTTCGCACTTCTGGGTAAACCAGGTTTCGAGGCGCAGAGGGAAGAACTGCTTAAAAGGCTGTGATGGACCGTGTGTTTTAAGTAAATCATTTTAAGATAAAAGGCCGTCCTGTTGATGAGGTAAGTCAGCAGGGCGGCTTTTCGAGTCTTTTTTCGAGTCTTTTTCGGGGAAGGACTGCCGCTAGACCGCATTATCCCCCAACCGTAATCCGGTTACAGCAGCCCGGTCCGTCCGAATCTGCCGCAGAACAAATCCCATGGTATAGACTGCCATAAATCCTGAGACAGCGGGGGCAATGGAGCCGATCACAAACAGGTTGTCGGGGCAATATGTATAGGCCAGCCATATAAGAGGGATTCTCAGGGCCAGCGCCCCAAAGCAGCAGCTGATCATGGTGAACACTGTTTTGGACCGCCCGTTCATGAACCCATTGAGACAGAATACAAAGGATACTGCAAGGTAGTCAAAGCTGCAGGAGTGAAAAAATGGGATGCCTGCAGAGATGATATCAGGATTGGTGTTGAACAATCCGATCATGGTCTGGGGGGAAAGCTGTGCCCACAAAAAGAATAGGGAGGAGGCCAGCACAGAGAAACCAATGCCTGCGGCCAGGGACTGTCTAGCCCGTTCCGGTTTCCCGGCCCCGTAGTTCTGTGCCGTGATGGCGGCCAGGGCGCTTGCAATGGAAGTGGCGGGCAGCATGGCAAATACGTCATATTTGCTGGCAATGCCCACGGCTGCCGCTGCATTCACCCCAAGACGGTTGGTGACCGAGGTCAGGTAGAGAAAGGAGAGGCGGACCATACATTCCTGGGAGGAGATGGGAATCCCCACCATGGCCAGCTCTTTTGCCAGCGACCGGTCAATACGCAGGTTTTTAAAGCTGAATGTAAAGATGAACCTGCTCCTGTTCAGATAGATAATGGAGCAGATCATACTGATGGACTGGGACAAGACAGTGGCCAGGGCGGTTCCCGCCACACCCAGCCCCAGGTATTTTACAAACATGATATCCCCGATGATGTTCAGCACACAGGACAGGGCAACAAAGTACATGGGTCTGCGGGAATCACCGTATCCTCTGAGGACAGCGCTGATCGCATTGTAGCCGCAGATGAAGAAGATGCCGTAAAAGCAGATGGTCACATAGTCATTGGCTTCCTTCAGGGAGGCGGCCGGAGTTTTAAGGGCGGCCAGGATCGGACCCTTAAAGGTCAGCATCACAATGGTCAGAAGAATGGCTATGACGGCAAATACGGATAATGTGGTTCCAATGGTTTTGCGGGTCCGGTCCTCGTCCTTCATGCCTGTATATTTCCCTACCATGATCGTGCTGCCCAGGGTAAGGCCGGACACCATGCTGGTGATGATCTGTGTTACCTGGGTTCCGGTGGATACGGCAGCCACACTCTCCGGCGCGCAGTACCAGCCAATGACCATCAGATCCACGGCGCCGTAAAGGGCCTGTATGATGTTGGCTATGAGAAAGGGAACTGAGAATTTCAGCAGCACACGAAATACATTTCCTTCTGTCAGTAGGTTGTCATTTTTCATTATCATCCACTCCTTGTATCATTGCTATAAATAAGATAAACCCTCCAGTTACTGGAGGGTCAATGGATTTTTTTAATAGTTCTGCTCAATAGGGATCTGGATCTCAGTGACATATTGGGAGGCGTCATTGGTAAAACCGGCATCGATCAGCGTGATCTCCACAGAATCACCGCAGCACCGGTATCCGTTTTCAGCCATGTGATCCAAAAGCTTCATATAATAAGGAGCAGCTTCCGTATGGGTGCCTGTAAAGCGGATGGTCAGGTAATCCCCTGCCATCAGGTAATGCTCCTCACCATGGTAATGGTCCTCCTGCTCTAAAAGCACAAAGATACCGGAAAATGATTCAAAATGCCGCCTGACCAGTTCATGGGCCGATATGGAGACCCCCACCTTTCCCAGGAACATTACGGGTTCCAGCGTATTGGTCCGTTCCAACTCCCGAAGGGAGTACTCCAGATCATCGCCCAGGGGAATATTTTTGCGTAAATATGCAACCTGTCGCTGCCCAAAGTGCAGCAGCCGGATCATACCGGGCGGTGTATGGAGGGCATCTTCCAATGACTGGAGACGGTATTCCAGTTTCCGCTCCACCTGCATCAGTTGGCTGATGCGCACCAGCGTTTCCCTGTGCTGCTCTTCCAGGAGTGTCTGCATGACAGACACATCCCTGCTCTCAAAAAACAGAGCGATCTTTTTCAGGGACATGCCAAGGGCGCGCAGGTATTTGATGGTGTTCAGCCGTTCAAACTGGCGGGTAGTATAATAGCGGTATCCGGTCTGGGGGTCCGTGGTCTCCGGGTGCAGGATACCAATGTCATCATAATAGCGGAGCGTACGTATGTTGATTGAAAACAGTTCTGCAACTTCCCCGATGGTAAACAGATCCTTCACGTCTTATTCCTCGATCACCTGTATTTCAAGAAAATCAAAGTCAATGGTTTCGATAAAATTGTCCTGTGTAAAACGTGTTTTATCATGGAGCTGGAAATCCTTTACAGTGGAATCCAGCCACATGGGTTTTTCCAGATTAAATTCATAACAGATGGAGTCCAGGGAGTTAAATACCATCTGTGTCCTGGACAGGGAGTAGTCGGATATACATATGACCGTGTCCTGAAGCAGATGGTTGTCCTTCATTAGTTTTCCCCACATTCTGAACATAAGGCTTCTCCTTTACGGTTGATTCCCCGCCCCATAAGGAGCGGCGTTTGTGATTTAGTATATCATTTTATACCGGGTTTTAAAAGGATTTTTTAAAAAGCATGGTCCACATGCTGGGCGCTGTATGCTTTTCTGTATTTCATGGGCGAGGTCTGGGTATACCTGTGAAATACCCGCTCAAAATAGGTGATGGAGTCATAACCCAGGAGACAGGACACTTCCGTGATGCTCATGGAGGTGGCGGACAAAAGCTCCCGTGCGCGGCGTACACGGGCCATGTTGATATATTCATTGACCGTAAAGCCGGTGGCTTCCTTGAAGATACGGCTCAAATAGCATTTGTTTACATAAAACTGAGCGGCCACGGTTTCCAGGGACAGGTCCTTACTGTAGTTTTCCGTGATATAGGAGGCTGCATCATCCACAAGCCGGTGCTTGGGCTGGGTGGATACAGGAAGCCTGGATGATATGTGGGAAGGGCTGGAAAAATGCCGCTGGGCATGGATCAGAAGCCGGGATAGCGCCGACATGGCCATGTGCTGAAAGCCGGGCTTTTGTCCGTGCAGTTCGGAGGCCAGGGTATCCATAAGGGATTCCGCCAGAGGACGTCCTTCCTGGTCTAATTCCAGGATGCCTGTATGGGCGCTGAAAAAGCCGGACAGGGACATTTCCCCGGTAAGGGACAGAAAATCCCCAAAGGGGTGCTGGCTCAGGGAGATGAGGATCCGTTCATGGCTGCCGGTCCCGCACTGGCTGGTCTGGTGGATCCGGTTCCTGTCAATGAACACCAGACTTCCGCCTGCCACGTGATAGGTGGTCCTGTCAATGAAGTAGTAGCGCTCTCCTTCCACCAGATAATAGATCTCATAATCATCATGAAGATGCTTGCTGGGCATGGTAAAGCCAGGTTCCCGTAAAATGCGGTCAATGGCAATTCCGGGAATCCTCTCCCGGTAGATCATCTGTTCCATGGACACCTCCGGCTCCGTTCCTATAGAATTACCAGTTATTAAAAAATAATGGATAAACCAATAAGTAAATTTTGTTTGATAAAGCTTGTGATAAATCAATATATCATAAGACAATTATACTAAATTTATCTATAATGTCCAGTATAACATAACACCAGGAACATAACACCAGGAACATAACACCAGTGAAAGGACGGTATGTAACATGAGATATGAGGATAAAAGGGTAAATGACATCCGGATCGCATACATAGGAGGCGGCTCTAGGGGATGGGCCAGGACATTTATGACGGATCTGGCCATGGAATCTTCCATAAGCGGCACCATCAGGCTGTATGACATAGATGCGGAGGCTTCCAGGGCCAATGAAATCATTGGTAACCGGCTGTCCCAGCGCCCTGAGGCAGCGGGGAAGTGGACATATGAGACTTGCATGAGCCTGGAGGAGGCGCTGACAGGAGCGGATTTTGTAGTCATTTCCATTCTTCCGGGCACTTTTGATGAGATGGCGGTGGATGTCCATATGCCGGAGCGTCTGGGGATCTATCAGTCCGTGGGGGATACCGCGGGCCCGGGAGGTATGATCAGGGCACTGCGCACCATTCCCATGTATGTGGAGTTTGCCAAAGCTATCAGGGATTATGCGCCCCGGGCCTGGGTCATCAATTACACCAACCCCATGTCATTGTGTGTAAAAACATTGTACCATGTATTTCCACAGATCAAGGCGTTCGGCTGCTGCCACGAGGTGTTCGGCACACAGAAAGTCCTGAAGGGATTATTAGAAGATACCATGGGGCTTAAGGGTATTAACAGGAAGGATATCCGTGTAAATGTCCTGGGTATCAACCATTTCACCTGGTTTGACTATGCTTCCTATGAGGGGATCGACCTGTTCCCCATGTACAGGAAGTATGTGGATGAGCATTTTGAAGAGGGGTATGCGGAGCGCGATACCAACTGGGCAAATGCATGCTTTGCCTGCGCCCACAGGGTAAAATTCGACCTGTTCAGGCGGTACGGGCTGATTGCGGCGGCGGGTGACCGCCACCTGGCTGAGTTCATGCCGGGGGATGAGTATCTGAAGGATCCTGAGACCGTGGCGCGCTGGAAGTTCGGCCTGACCTCAGTGGATTGGCGGAAAGAAGACTTGGAAAACCGCATGGAGAAGAGCAGAAAACTTCTGTGCGGAGAGACGGAGATAGACTTAAAGCCCACAGGGGAGGAGGGAATCCTTTTGATCAAGGCGCTGTGCGGCCTGGAGCGGGTGGTGAGCAATGTGAACATACCCAATACAGGACTTCAGATCCCCAACCTTCCGGCCGGCGCGGTGGTGGAAACCAATGCCGTATTTGAGCGGGACGCTATCCGGCCGGTGCTGGCAGGCAGTGTGCCGGAGCCGGTAAAGGCCCTGATCATGCCCGCGGTGGAAAATCATGAAACCATACTGGAGGCTGCCCTGACCTGCAATGAGGAGCTGGTGGTGCAGGCATTTATGAATGATCCCCAGGTAAGGGGCAGGAACTGCAGGGAGGAGGATATAAGGAAATTGGTCCGGGACATGGTGGAAGGAACCATAAAATACCTGCCAAAGGCCTGGGCAGTCCGCAAGTAAAGATTGGAATCAAAAAAATATTGTTAAATAATAATACAATCAAAAAAAGTTTTAGTTAATAAACGGAAAAATAAGGAAAGGTCTTCCACGCTATACCATATAAATTCTGAATATATAAGAAAAACTACGCTGATAAATAATTAATTAACGAAAAAATCCTTATTGACAAATAAATATACGCGTCTATAATGGTAATCACGATGAGTTTTCTGAAAATTATTAATGAGATTGTGATGAGGGAGGATACGTGTATGCAGCATTTAAGAAGAATGGAAGACCGTGTTGTATTGCTCACAGGAGGCGGAGGCGGAATTGCCAGAGGCGTGGCCAGGGCATTTGCTGATGAGGGCGCCAGCATGATACTTACCGACATTTTCCCAGGAGGCATGGAGAAGACAAAGGAAGAGCTGGAGCGTGATTTTGGCACAGATGTGGTGATCTGCGTTGCGGACGGGGCCAGGGAGGATCAGGTAAAGGCTGCCATTGAAAAAGGCGTGGAACATTTCGGCAAGCTGAATGTGCTGATCAACAGCGCCCAGACTTCAGCTTCCGGGTTGACATTGGTGGAGCACACCCAGGAGGACTTTGACAAGGCCATTTATTCCGGACTGTATGCAACCTTTTTTTACATGAAGCATGCATTTCCTTATTTGAAGGAGACCCAAGGATCCGTGATCAATTTTGCATCCGGAGCAGGCATTTCCGGTAAGCCGGGGCAGAGTTCCTATGCGGCGGCAAAGGAGGGGATCCGCGGAATGTCCCGTGTGGCTGCCAATGAATGGGGGCCTTACGATATCAATGTAAATGTGGTCCTGCCTCTTGTGATGACGGATAAGCTGGCCCAGTGGGGACAGGAAAACCCGGAGATGTTTAAGAAGAACCTGGATGCCATCCCGCTGGGCCGGTACGGGGACGCACAGAAGGATATAGGAAAGGTCTGTGTATTCCTTGCAAGCTATGATGCCAAGTACATAACAGGGGATACACTCTTCATACAGGGCGGCGTAGGCATGAAGCCATAAAGGTCAGTCCCACCTGACCACATATCGCAGCAGTTCAGACATATTTCTGTCATATTTGAATTTTTTGTAACATCACTTGCTCCAAGGGGCTATTTGTAGTAAGCTATACATAGTATGGCTTTGCACAAAATTGTAAGATGTTACAAAAGTTCCCATAAGGAGGAAATGCAGGTGGGACCCGCAATTACAGATTATGTAAGGTTTCTGGCAGATGCCAGGGATGCAGTGTACCGTCTGAACTGTGACCAAAATACGGCAGCTCAGCTGGCAGATGAAGAGGAACATCAGGAACAGGAGCTGGAGACAGCGAACCGGGCAGTGGCGGACGCTGTGAACCAGACTGTTAAGAAGCGGCTGGATGAGATTAATTCCAGCTATGATAAAGAGATTGCAAAGGGCCAGGAACGGCTTAAAAAGGCCCGGGCAAAACGGGAGAAGGCTAAGAATAAGGGGATGAAGGAGCGGATCGCTGAGGAGACCAGCGAACTGCGGGAGCATAACCGTGAACTGAAGCTGCAGATGAAGACTTTGTTCCAGAAGGAGCGGGTACCTGGGTTCTGCAACAGCACCTATTATTATGCCCTGTACGATCCCAGGGGCGTGAAGGAGTTCATGTTATTCTTTATGACCATTTTGGTCTGCTTCCTGGCTGTCCCCTGCGGGATCTATTTTCTGTTGCTGCAGCAGCGGCAGATGTGGTATCTGGCAGCGGTGTACTTTCTGGATGTGCTGCTGTTCGGCGGGTTATACGTACTGGTTGGCAATAAGACCCGCCTGCGTTATCAGGACGCTTTAAAACGCGGCCGGGCCATACGCAACACCCTGCGCGCCAACCGGAAGAAGATCAGGGTGATCACCCATACCATCCAGAAGGACGGCAATGAAGACATATATGACCTTGAGAAATATGATGATGAGATAGCGTGCGTGGAACAGGAACTGTCCGAGATCACCACCAGGAAAAAGGATGCCCTGAACACCTTTGAGAGCGTCACAAAGAACATTATCTCAGACGAGATCGTGGCCAGCCACAAGTCCCATCTGGATGACTTAAAGCAGGCTTTGGAGGATACATCCCTGGCTCTCAGGAATCTGGAAAACAGCATTAAGGAACAGAATATCCGGATCACGGACACCTTTGGCCCCTATCTGGGGAAGGAGTTTTTGGAGCCGGACAGGCTATCCGAACTGTCCAGGATAATCCAAAGCGGAACCGCCTCCAATATCACTGAGGCGATCACTGCCTATAATGAAGCAAAGCAGGCGTAACAGACGCCTGGAACTGTATAAGATCCAATATAAAGAAGAACAATAAATTCCCCCTGCAGCAGATGGTCCCGTATCATGGGACGGCCTGCTGCAGGGGGAATGTTTTTGTGTATTCCGAAGTCTGTCCTGTCTATATTCTGTCGCTTATTCCCGGTCGCTGTCCTTCCTGGATGTTTCCTGCTCCTTCCTTAGCTGTTCGATGCCGCGGCGTATCAAATCCAAGGTGGCGGCGGAACGGCTGGGAAAGCGGTTTTCAAAGCGGAAATCATCAATCTGTCTGAGTAGATCATCATCAACAATTATCGTATAACGCGGTTTCTCTGTAGGCATAATCAAGTACCTCCTTAGTTCATATAATACCCAGGTTCATAGGTTCTGTCAAGCAAAAAAGGTTACTAAAAGAGGCAAAAAAGTGTGCCTTAAAAGCCTTGACAGGTTCAGAACCTATGAACTATAATTGAGACAGGTTCATAGGTTCTGAACTATTGAAAAAGGAGGTGATATTCATGGGTACCGGGCTAAAAAAATTGACCTTCGCAGTTACGCCTGATATTGAAGCCGTTTTGGATAAGGAAAAGAAAGAGCGGTTCTACGACCGTTCCAGGTCGGATATGATCCGTGAACTTATCAAGGCCGGTTTAAGGGGTGTAAAGAAAGAGAATGGGACGGCAGACGGGAACCATGAAATAAATACATAGAAACCCGATAAGAACAAATGTAAAGGAGAGGGACATTATGAAACGAAGACTTGCAGCAATGATGATGGCGGTTGTGTTGACAGGCGGCAGCGTGATGGGGTGTGCCGGTAGCGGGGGCTCTGCATCTGCACCGGATCAGGGGACGGCAGAGGCCGTATCGGCCCAGGCGGCAGGGGAAGCTGCACCGGCCGGTTCGGAAGGTGACCAGGAAGCGGATCCTGAGATCAAAAGTGATGTGACGTACACCCTGAGCTTCTGGCACGGTGCCACGGATGATGTGCGCCAGCAGATGTATGATCATGGGATCCAGCGTTTTAATAAGGCATATCCGAATGTTACGGTGGAACAGACCCGCCTGGACAGTGATGCGTACAAGACAAAGATCAAAACCGTCATGGGGGCAGGGGCCACGGATATCCCGGATGTATTTATGAACTGGGGCGGCGATGTGCTTAAGACATACATTGAATATGGATTAGTGGCTGATATTACGGATCTCATCGCACCGTATAAGGATGAATACTATGACTTTGAGTTCGGCATTTCCACCTTTGACGACAGGATCTATGGAATGGGGATCGGAATCGCGCCTTCCGTGATATTTTATAATACGGAGATATTTAACAAATTGAATCTGGAAGTACCTGCAACATGGGAAGAACTGGATGCCGTATGTGCCAGCCTGAAGGACGCAGGCTATGTCCCCTTTGCATTGGGGAATAAGAATAAGTGGCCGGGACTGCTGGAATATACCATGCTGGGTGTGAACCTGGGGGGAGAGGAGATGTCCAAGGGGCTTTCCAACAGGACCGTTTCTTTTGATAATGAGCATTTTATCGAGGCCGGACGCCGCATATCCGAGTTTTCTCAGAAAGGCTACTATCCGGACGGGACCAATGGAATCGACCATAATGCAGGCGGCAGCCGTATGCTGTTCTATAATGAAGTGGCGGCCATGTTTATCATGACCAATGGATTCCTGAGCAATTGTGTGGCTGAGGATGCAGAGTTTTATGAAAAGGTGGGCACCTTCCCATATCCGGCCTGCAATGACTCCGGGGAACTGGGCATTGTTGCCGGTGGAAATGTATTCTCCATCTCATCCCAGTGTGAATATCCGGAGATGGCAGCGGATTTCCTGTATTATCTCACCAATGCGGATTTCAGCCAGGACTATATTGACGCCGGAAACTGCTTTACAGGCGCAAAGGATGTAACGATCAGTGACCCGCTGGTCCAGGAACAGTTTGATAACCTGATCCAGGCCGACTGGACCCAGAATTTCTACGACCAGCAGTTTGTTGCAGAGCTGGGCGAAGCGTTCAAGGACTATACCCAGGCCCTTTACGGAGGTACCATGACACCGGAGGAAGCGGCCGCAGGTCTTGAGAAGGTAGCGGTTGAATGTTACGGAGAACTGAAACAGTAATCCGTTCATGCCTGTAAGTTAAGGAGGCCCTATGTCTGATCATACCAATGCCGCGGGGCTTGACATACCTGTTCAGAAAAAAGGCAGGACCATTTCGGTCAAGCGTATTCTGACCATTTTGGTATTTATAGCTCCAACACTGTTTTTTTATGGATTTTATAATGTTTTTGCCATTGGCAAAACAATCTATTTCAGTTTTTTGGACTGGAATGGTATAATGTCGGAAGGATGGGCCGGGTGGGACAATTGGGTCCGCCTGGTCCACGATCCCAATGTATGGAATGCCCTTAAGAACAACCTGATCTTAATGGTGACATCCATCTGTATCCAGCTTCCTGGAGCATTGATCCTTGCGCTGCTGATCAATTCCAGGCTGAAGGGGGTGCGGATATACAAAGCGCTCTGGTTTTTGCCCGTGCTGCTCTCCACATCAGCCACCGGTATTCTGTGGAATCTGATGTATGACCCGAATTTCGGCCTTTTGCAGGCCGTTCTTCGGGGAATTGGAAAGGGGAATCTGGTAAAGGGCTGGCTGGGAGAACCGGCATATGCGCTGCCGTGCGTTCTCATTGTTATATGCTGGACATTTATCCCCTTTTATATGATCCTTTTAAAAGCAGGGCTGACTAATGTGCCGGGGGAACTGATGGAGTCAGCCAAACTGGACGGGGCCAGCAGCTGGCAGTGTTTCTGGAATGTGACCTTTCCGCTCCTGCTGCCCACCATACGGACAGCCGCCCTGCTGAATATTGTGGGGTCCTTAAAGTATTTTGATCTGATCTGGATCATGACAGGGGGAGGGCCCAGCGGCGCCAGTGAGCTGGTCGCCACCTATCTCTATAAGCAGGGGATCCAGGGATGGAATATGGGATATGCCAGCGCCATTGCCAGCTTTTTGTTCCTGTTCTGCGGAACCTTTGCCATTGTGTACTATGGAGCAACCTCGGCCTTTGGAGAGATCGGCGGCGAGCGTTCCAGGAAATCAGGGAGGAGGAAGACAGGTTGAAAGACAATGCAGGTTTACTAAAAGGGATCGTCCGCGCGCTTCAATACGCCCTTTGTCTGATCATAACAGTCATCACCGTGTATCCCTTTATATTTATTATCATGACATCCTTTAAGACACAAAAGGAGTATTTTGGAAGTGCGTGGGGATTTCCAGCCTCCCTTTGCCTGGATAATTTCAGGCTGGTCCTTACCGGGGATTTTTTAAAGTATTTCCTAAACAGCATTATTGTGTGCGTTTCAGCGGTGGTTCTGGTGATCCTCTGTTCCACCATGGTAAGCTTTGCCATATCCAAGCTTCGTTTTAAAGGGGCAGAGCTGTTATTTGCAGTTATTATGATAGGGATGATGATCCCGGTCCATACGACCCTGATACCGATCTATGTGATTTCCAAGGACCTGAATATTTACAATCATCTGATCGCCCTCATCGGCCCATATGTAAGCTTCAGCATTCCCATCTCCACGGTTATCATCACCCAGTTTTTCAGGGATATTCCACACGAGATCGAGGAAGCGGCCATTATAGACGGGTGCGGATCATTTTCACTGTACGGACGCATTATCATGCCCCTGGCCAAACCTGCGGTATCCACGGTTGTCATCTATGACATTCTCCATACCTGGAATGAATTCATTTATGCAATGACACTGGTGGACAGCAAGAACAGGATGACGCTTCCCGTGGGCCTTAAGATGTAGGACGGATTTTGCGGACATTCAAAATAAAAAAGAATGTGGAGGTAACAGACAATGGCAAAATCATTATTTGAGGAACTGGGCGGCAAATACGAAAGGCAAGGGGATTATTTGATA
>Ga0129314_1000154_pt1 | contig 89084 bp, 78 predicted proteins | sample O1111metagenome_FD_94431 | JGI IMG/M metagenome (GOLD analysis project Ga0129314, IMG submission 94431) | Orangutan individual fecal microbial communities from fecal samples from Wisconsin, USA - O1111 metagenome | ecosystem: Host-associated > Mammals > Digestive system > Large intestine > Fecal...
CAAAACAAAGAAATAATAGACGAAAGGGATACTACTGGAAAATATAAGAATGATGCCTTTAAATTTGCAAATACTTGCGTCAAAAGCAAATCTTCTTTTGCCCTTGATATTCTGCTCAACAGTGAGGAAAGTAAAACAAGTACTTTTTCTAATTGGAAGATACCACCTTACATCGAGGAGGGACTATTATGGTTGCGGAAAAATTAGCTCAAGAAAATGACGAACTATACGAAATCCTTGAACATATCAAACAAGGACATGATTTTTTGTTAAGTGGAGGCGCAGGCAGCGGAAAGACATACTCTTTAGTTCAAGTATTACAGCATATCTCTGGACTATATCCAAATGCGCAAATTGCATGCATTACATATACAAATGCTGCTGCAATAGAGATAAAGAATAGAGCAAACATAAAGAATCTCAGAGTATCAACCATTCATGATTTCTTATGGGATATGATTGTACAGTTTCAAAAGGAAGCTAAAATCACATTACTTGAATTAATCAACAACCCAGAATGCTCAATTAAGAATCCAAATTCAGATTCTCCGTATCAGAATACATTTGAGAATGGAATCCAATATAAGGAATACCTTAGAATTGATAGAGGCGAAATTTCTCATGACGAAGTTTTAGTGTTAGCCAATGGTATGTTTAAAAAATATCCACGTCTTTGTGATTTACTGATTGATAAGTTTCAGTTCATATTTGTTGATGAGTATCAAGATACATCTCCTCTAGTAATTGAAATCTTGTTAGAGTTTATTAAACAACGAAAAAAGAAAAACATTATTGGTTTCTTTGGGGATGCAATGCAATCCATATACGAAACAGGGATAGGTGACATTGATTCGTATATTGAATCTGGAGTTGTCTACAAAGTTGAGAAAAAGCAAAATCGCAGAAATCCTCAGACAGTAATTGACGTTGCAAATAAGATACGGACAGATGGATTGGTTCAAACATCCTCTACAGATTCCAGTGCTCCTAATATGGAAAACGGCATGATCAAGCAGGGTTCTGTTAAATTTCTATATTCCACGAACTTTGATCTGGGCAAGGTTAAAATGTCCTCATGGGTCAATGGTTGGGATTTTCATGATGCACAAAAAACTAAGGAGTTGCGATTAACCCATAACTTAATTGCAGATGAGGCAGGTTTCTCAAATTTAATGGCGGTATACGACAATGATCCGATTGCAAAATTCAAGGAAGCGTTTCATAAGGAAGCAAAAAATCAAAGCTATGTTTTTTCAGATGAAGATTCATTTGACACTGTGGTAAAATCCATGCCATGGGTATATAAAAGAGGAAATCATAAGGGAAAATCACACCTTGAGGTTCTTCTGGAAGATTCTACTGTCAAAGTATTATATGAACATATTAAAGATTGGCCATACAGTAAGGTTAAGAAAATTTATCTGAATAAGGATAACTTAATTGATGATAAAGTTGCTATTGATGATGTTACCATTCGTGATCCGAAGAGAGATCGTTTAATTCAACATTTGTTTAAAATTCAAGATCTTATATCTTTATTTGAGAATAAGGAATACAATGAGCTGATTCGTCGAACTTCATTTAGTGTACAATCCATAGCAGACAAAGCTAATTTAAAAAAATGTATGGATGATCTTAAGGCTAAAGCATCTGAAAGTATCGAAGCCGTCATAAGCTATGCAGATTCTTTCAAGTTGTGTATAGCAGATGATAAACTGAAGGATTTTATCAATAATAATGACTATCTATATTGGCGAGTTAAAGATATTCCATTCCAAGAGTTCCAAAATCTTTATCTCTATTTAGAAGGCTACACACCTTTTTCAACTCAACACAAAATTAAAGCACTCGAATTTGAGAATGTTTTAATTGTTCTACATAATGGCGGATGGAATAATTACAATTTTGAGTATTTATTTGATGCTAAAATTGAAGGTACATTAAATCATTCTCAAAAGAAAAGCTATCCCAGAATATTACGCAGAACAAAAAAACTGTTCTATGTATGTTGCACCCGTGCGAAAGTTAACCTTATTGTCTATTATCCGTCCCCTTCTCCTAATGTTCTGGAAGGTGCAACAACCCTTTTTGGGGTAGAGAATTGTGTGAATCTTGATACCGATTAAGAACAAATGATGAGTGGCCGCTAAACTTAATAATCTAAAACACTGATGTCCAGGGAGCCTGTTGGCCCTCCGGGCATCGTTTACATTAGTTCCGGCGTAACGTAACCGGTAAACCACCCGTGCCTTTACAAACAGAAGTATGAATGTCAATTAGAAAGTGAGCCACGTGCTCGTTTGATTTTGAGCCACTTGTGCTCATTTGAAAAATGCAAACTCCCTTGAAAAAGTTGCTCAATTCGCGATTATGCGAAAAAGAATTACAAGCATGTCGTATATTTGAACTTCTTTGAGAACCCGGATTACTGTTCCGTTTTTGAAGAATCGTTGGAAATCGAAGTTCTTCCATTTGGATGGTCGCTACGATGTAATCGGAACAGGGTCTCTATTAGGGGTAAGAGGTTACGGAAAAGAACCAAAGTCAATCCCGGTAGGATACGAAACAACCATAGATATGAGCCCGTTGGATTTTGAAAATTTCTGTGGGCGGTATGCTGGAAGTCTGCAGTGGATTGAAGATGCGGGAATTATATCTCGATGCTATTTTCATTGATATATGCATACTTTTATGATTGGTATTGCATTTTTCAATCTTTTAAATATAATAAAAGTGTGATTAACAACACAAAATTCATAATAAAAGTGTGAAGAGGCGCATCGATGGAACGATTTATTATAAATAAACTGCTGGACTGGAAGAACTCTCCCTACCGCAAACCTTTAATCTTGAAAGGTGTCCGGCAGGTGGGAAAATCTTGGGTTTTGAAGGAATTCGGCAAGCGGTATTATGAAAATACCGCCTATTTTAACTTTGATGAAAATGAAGAATATAAACAATTCTTCGAGACCACTAAAGATGTTGATCGCATCCTGCAGAACCTAATGCTGGCCAGTGGGCAGAAGATTGTGCCGGAAAAGACCCTCATCATCTTCGATAAGGTGCAGGACTGCCCTAAGGTTATCAATTCCATGAAGTATTTCTGCGAGAATGCACCGCAGTATCATATTGCTTGCGCGGGTTCATTGCTGGGTATTGCTCTGGCAAAGCCATCTTCTTTCCCGGTGGGAAAGGTTAACTTCATGCAGATTGATCCGATGACCTTTACCGAGTTCCTACTGGCGAACGGGGATGAGAATTTGGTTAAGTATCTGGAAACGGTAGATACCCTTGAACCAATCCCCGATGCATTCTTCAATCCGCTGTATGAGAAATTAAAGATGTACTATGTCACCGGAGGGATGCCGGAATCTGTTAAGATGTGGACCGAAGCGCGAGATGTTGCTGCCATGCAGGAAGCATTGGCCGGTATCATCGGAGCCTATGAACGTGATTTTGCAAAACATCCCAACATCACCGAGTTCCCAAAGATTTCGATGATCTGGAAATCCATTCCCTCTCAGCTGGCAAGGGAGAACAAGAAGTTCATTTACAGGGTTGTCAAAGAAGGAGCCAGAGCCCGTGAATATGAAGACGCTCTGCAGTGGTTGGTAGATGCCCGCTTGGTGCATAAGATTTACCGCAGCTCAGCGCCCGGTCTTCCGGTGTCTGCTTATGATGACTTGTCTGCCTTTAAGATCTATTTGGTAGATGTCGGTCTTCTTCGCCGTCTGGCACAGTTGGCACCTACTGCTTTCGGGGAGGGAAACCGTCTATTCACTGAATTTAAGGGGGCATTGACCGAGAACTTTGTGCTTCAAACCTTAATCACACAGTTTGAGGTAGTTCCTCGGTACTGGAGCCAAAGTAATCCGCCGTATGAAGTGGATTTCCTCATTCAACGGGAAAATGATATTTTCCCTGTTGAGGTCAAATTGGAAGCCAACACATCTAGCAAGAGCCTGAAGAAATTTAAAGAGTTGTTCCCGGACAAAGTAAAACTTCGCATCCGGTTCTCTCTTAATAATCTCAAATTGGATGATGATGTGCTGAACATTCCGCTGTTCATGGCCGACCAGACAGCTCGTTTGATTGGGTTGGCGTTGGAATAACTGCAATCCCTCATTGCCCTCAAAACTCCTTTGAAAGAGCTGCACCTACGCAAAACGCCCCGGGATCCGTCGCTGGACGAACCCCCGGGGCGTTTACTATTTTATACCTTATAGAATTCTTTATACCACTCTGCGAACTTTCTCAGTCCGTCTCTCAGGTCGGTATTCGGCTTGAAGCCGTAGTCCCGTTCCAGCGCACCGGTGTCCGCATAGGTCACCGGAACATCTCCCGGCTGCATCGGCACCAGTTTTTTATGAGCCTCGAAATCATAGTCTGCCGGAAGAACCTCTGCGCGAATCAGTTCCTCCTGAAGGATGGTCACGAAGTCCAGCAGGTTTTCCGGATTGCTGTTTCCGATGTTGTATACGGCATACGGCGGAATCGGGAGCCCGTCCTCACCGACCGCTTTCTCCGGCGCGCCCTTCATCACGCGCTTCACGCCTTCCACGATATCGTCCACGAAAGTGAAGTCCCGCTTGCAGTTTCCGTAATTGAAAATCTGAATGGTTTCGCCCTTCCGCAGCTTATTGGTAAAACCAAAATACGCCATGTCCGGTCGTCCGGCCGGCCCGTATACGGTGAAGAACCGAAGACCGGTAGACGGAATATTGTACAGCTTGCTGTAGGCATGGGCCAGCAATTCGTTGCTCTTCTTGGTGGCCGCATAGAGGGAAACCGGATTGTCCACCTTATCTTCGGTGCTGTACGGCACTTTTTTGTTGGAGCCGTATACCGAAGAAGAGGAGGCGTATACCAGATGTTCCACCGCCGGTTCGGCATGCCGGCAAGCTTCCAGAATATTATAGAAACCAATCAAGTTACTCTGAATGTATGCATCCGGATTGGTGATGGAATATCTTACACCCGCCTGCGCTGCGAGGTTTACAACGACCGTCGGCTTGTAGTCCGCAAAGAGGCGGTCGATTACAGCGCGGTCCGCCAGATCACCCTTGATAAAATGATAGGAACAACTGCTCTCGGCAGCGGCTTTTTCAATTTCCGAAAGCCGCCACTCCTTGATGCTTACATCGTAATAATCGTTTACATTATCCAGCCCGATGATGGTGGTCTTCGACTCGGACTTCAGCAGCTCCAGCACCAGGTTCGAACCGATGAAACCGGCGGAACCGGTCACGAGAATTGTTTTTCCGGTAAGATCGATATTCTGCATGTTCGCCCCCCTTAGTCTCTCTTGAAAATATCTCGGGTATATACCTTCTCCACGACATCGTCCAGGCATTCATCGTACCGGTTGGCGATGATGGCGTGGGACTTGTTTTTGAACCGTTTCAGGTTGTTCACCACCTTACTGCCGTAGAAAGTGGTGCCGTCTTCCAGGGTTGGTTCGTAAATGATGATTTCCGCACCCTTGGCTTTGATTCGTTTCATAACGCCCTGGATGGAGCTCTGACGGAAGTTGTCGGAATTGCTCTTCATGGTCAGACGGAACACGCCAATGACACATTTCTTCTCCATCTCCGGAGCGTATTCATTGTTGTTCATATAGTCGTAGTAACCCGCCATCTCCAGCACCTGGTCTGCGATGAAATCCTTCCGGGTCCGGTTGGATTCCACGATGGCCGTCATCATCTCTTGCGGCACATCCGCGTAGTTGGCCAGCAGCTGCTTGGTGTCCTTTGGCAGGCAGTAGCCGCCATAGCCGAAGGACGGATTGTTGTAGTGGTCGCCGATGCGGGGATCGAGGCACACACCCTTGATGATTTCCTGAGTACTCAGGCCTTTCATCTCCGCGTAGGTGTCCAGTTCGTTGAAGTAGGAAACCCGCAGGGCCAGGTAGGTGTTGGCGAAGAGTTTTACCGCCTCAGCCTCCGTAAAGCCCATGAACAGGGTATCGATGTTCTCCTTAATGGCGCCCTGCTGCAGGAGGGTGGCAAAGGTCTGCGCCTTCTCCTTGCTGTCCTCATCGCAGGAAACGATGATGCGGGAAGGGTACAGGTTGTCGTACAGCGCCTTGGATTCCCGCAGGAACTCCGGGCTGAAAATGATATTTTTGGTGTGGTACTTCTCCCGAACGGAGGCGGTGAATCCCACCGGAATGGTGGATTTGATAATCATCGTGGCATCCGGGTTCACCTTTAGAACCAGCTCGATGACCGCTTCCACGGCGGAACAGTCGAAGAAATTCTTCTTGCTGTCGTAGTTGGTCGGGGTGGCGATGATGACGTATTCCGCGTTTCGGTACGCTTCCTCTCCGTCCAGAGTGGCGGTGATATTTAGGTCTTTGTGGGCCAGGTAATCCTCGATGTAATCGTCCTGAATGGTGGACTCCCGGCGGTTGATTTTGTCCACCCGTTCCTCCAAAATGTCCACGCAGGTAACCTGATTGTGCTGCGCCAGCAGGGTGGCCACGCTGAGCCCCACGTAACCCGTGCCCGCAACGGCAATCTTGTACTTACGGTCTGCTTTTACATGAGCCGCATGCTCCTCCGCAAAAACATCCGTCGGGTCGAACTCCAGCGCCTCCGCCAGATCCTGCAGCTGCTTGATGGAGGGCACGTAGTTGTGGTTCTCCATATGGCTGATCATGGTTCGGTTCATGCCGCACTTCTCCGCCAGGGCCTTCTTCGTCAGCCCCAAAGCCTCGCGCCGGGCCTGAACGGTGGAGATGAGCTTGTCCATGGATAATTTCTTCATATCGATTCCTTTCATATGTCAATCATAAAAATATTTTACGCCAGGTCGTCGAACAACTCTTCCGTATAGATTCCGCCTTGGATCAGCTTGGCGAAGCTCTTCCGGACTTCCGGCACGTCTTCCTTATAGGTCATGCCGTACCACGTGTCGTGGGTAGGGAGAACCTTGACGGAAATGCTGTCTTCCTTCAGCAGGTCCCCGATATGGATGGGAATCAGGAACTCGGCCTTCAGCGGATTCTTTGGAACCTCATTCCGGAAAAAATCCCGAAAGCCTTGCTCCAGCTGCTGCAAATACTCCGGCCGGAAACCCCACATGTTCATGGAGACCGGAGAGTCGATGTCGATGGCGGTGCCGTCCGCTTCCGCGCCCTCCGGCGTCTTTCGGATGTTCTTGGTTTCCTTGATCCGGGTGAGATAGTGATCCTTCATGTGGCAGATGCCCCGGGTGACGCCCCCGTTGTCCGACAGGGTGTTCTTCAGCACGAAGCCCGCCATGCAGTGCTCCCCGTTCTCCGAGGTGAGGGCGTCGTGAATCCGGCGGAATCCCTCTTTGCCGTAGTAGTCATCGGCGTTGATCACGATGAAGGGTTCCCGAATCAGATCTTTGGCCGCCAGCACCGCCTGTCCGGTGCCCCAAGGTTTGGTGCGGCCTTCCGGCAGCTCTCCCGGGATATCGCGGATATCCTGGAAGGCGTAGTGCACTTCCGCGCCGCACTTTCGGCAGACGGCTTCGATTCGGTTTCCAATCACTTCTCGGAAATCCGCTTCGATATCCTTTCGGATGATAAAAATAATTTTGTTAAAGCCGGCTTCGACGGCATCGTGGATGGAATAATCCATAATGATGTGGCCGTTGGCATCTACCGGTTCCAGCTGTTTAATGCCGCCCCCGAAGCGAGAACCGATACCCGCCGCCATAATTACGAGTGATGTTTTCATAGTCTTTTTCCTGTTCTTTGTGTTGCATAAATAAGTAGAAATGATATTCAGAATACCACAAAGGATATTATAAATATCACACGAAGTATATCTATTATAGCACAAAGCGAACTGTTTTTGACAAAAAATATTAAATTATGCTATTAATAATAATGCAAACTGTGGTATAATAGCACCCGGCAACATGTCGATTCTGTGGCAAATACAAAAAATGAATTTGCCGGTCACCGAGAAAACAAATAATCGATATAAATTAAGCAATGTTTATGATAAAATAGTATGAAACATTATGACTTTTTATATCTTTTTGAGATAAGAACAGCAGATAGGAAATAGGATAATCGGATTAGTATGAATCAGGCAGTAGTTGTTTTTACCAGAATCCCGGAAGCGGGAAGAACCAAAACGAGATTGATGCCCTATTTGAAGCCGGAGGAGTGTGCCGGACTGCACATGGCGTTCCTGCAGGATCTTTCGGAGGCCCTGACGGACACCATCGCAGACGTTTTCGTGGCGTATACCGGCGGCGGACCCAACGAAGGGGCGTTCCGGGAACTGTTCCCGGGGGCGCAGTTCTTCGAACAGGAAGGAGGGGGTCTGGGGGAGCGGATGTACAATGCGCTGAGCCGGGCCATGTCCGTGGGATATGAACGGTGCATCCTCATCGGAACGGATGTCCCGTACGCGGACAAAGTGGATTTCAACCGTGCCTTCACCATTCTTCGGGAGAAGGACTACGTGCTAGGACCCACGGAAGACGGTGGATATTGGCTGATCGGAGCCCGGGCCGGAGAAGAGCGCATGATGAAGCCGCTTTTTTCCCTGGGCGAGTACAGCCATTCGGAAGTGCTTCAGGATACACTGGAGATGATTCCAAGCTGGAAGGGTTACGGCCTTCTGGAGGAGAAGTGGGATATCGATACCATCGAGGATTTGCTCCTGTTCCGGGAAAGTGCGAAAGGCCATTCCGGGGAGTACTTGAAAAAACACCATGTCATTTCCGTCATCGTTCCCGTGTACAACGAGGTGGCGCTGGTGCAGCCTTTTGTGAAGAATCTGGAGCGGCTGGAGGGCCGGTGCGAGATCATCTTCGTGGACGGCGGCAGCAGTGACGGAACCCGGGCGGTGCTCCGGGAAGCGGAAGCCGAGAGCGGCGGAAAGATTCGTTTCCTGGAAAGTTCAAAGGGCCGGGGAATGCAGATGAATACCGGTGCGGAGGCGGCCAACGGGGATATCCTGTTCTTCCTGCACATCGATGCGGAGCTGCCGGAACATCCGGTGGAAGAGATCCTTTCGGTGATGGAGAAGGTGGACGCGGGCTGCTTCGGAATCCGTTTCCGCAGCCGGAACTTCTTCATGTGGACCAACAAGGTGATTTCCAACCGGCGGGCGGCGAAAGGCATTATTTTCGGCGATCAGGGACTCTTTATCAAGCGGGAAGTGTTCTATGAAGCGGGCATGTTCCCGGAGATCCCGATTATGGAAGATTATCAGTTCGCCCTGACGCTGCGGGAGATGGGCGTTGCCACGGCCATGACGGAGAACACCCTGCTGGTGTCCGATCGGCGCTACCGGGGAAGCACCATCCGCAAACTGATGGTGATGAAGCATATGGCGAACCTTCGGAAACGTTACCGGGCGGGAGAAGACCCGGTGAAGCTGTATGAAGAATATCCGGATATCCGCTAGTCGGGATGAAGAAACGAGGTGACCGTAATGGATGTGAAGAACAACAAAGTGGACGCAAACGGAAAAAAACGAAAATACATATATGAATCCAGATACCAACAGATTGCCGTGGAGCTGGCGCAGAAAATCGCGGACGGCTGGTACACCATCGGGGAGAAAATCAGCGCTCGATCCACCCTGGCCAGCAACTACAACGTCTCTCCGGAGACGGCGCGGAAAGCGGTGAATATTCTGGTGGATCTGGGCATCGTGACCATTCGTCAGGGAAGCGGAACCTATGTGGCTTCCCGGGAGAAGGCCCACCTCTTCGTGGAGCGGTATCAGAATACGGTATCCATGCAGGAGATTCGCCGGGAGATATCGGATTGCGTGAACCGGCAGCAGGAGGAGCTGGACCATCTGTCCAAGCTGCTGAAAACCCTGGTGGGACAGACGAAGCGAAGCCATTCCACCGCTTCTTTCGTACCGTACGATATCCGCATCGATAAGCACTGCGCATATCTGGGCAAATCCATCGGCGAGCTGAATATTTGGCAGCAGACCGGGGCCACCATCGTGGCGATCAAAAGAAGCACGGATTACGTGATTTCCCCGGGACCGTACGAACGAATTCAGGAGAACGACGTGATTCTTTTTGTGGGAAACGAACTGTCCAAACAGCGGATGAACAACCTCTTCGACGTGATTGAAGAGTCGGAGGAGGCGGAAGAGTAACCCATGAAGACGGCGATGAGCACCCTGTGCTACATTCAGCAGGAGGTCCGGGGACGGGAATCCTACCTGATGCTGCACCGGGTGACGAAGAAGAACGATATCAACCACGACAAGTGGATTGGCGTGGGAGGTCATTTCGAAAAAGGAGAGAGTCCGGAGGAATGCATTCTCCGGGAGACCCGGGAGGAAACGGGGTACACCTTGCGGGAGTACCGATTCCGGGGGCTGGTGACCTTCTGCTACGGCGATGAAGTGACGGAATACATGCACCTGTTCACCGCGACGGCTTTTGACGGCGAGGGAATTCCCTGCGACGAAGGAGTGCTGGAATGGGTTCCCATGGATGAGATCGGAACGCTGGAGCTGTGGACGGGAGACCGGATTTTTCTGAGCCTCCTGTGCGAGCGGGAAGAGTTCTTTTCCCTAAAGCTGCAGTACGCCTTGGACGACACCCTGGAGTACGCAGCGCTGGACGGAGAAGAAATGGATTATGAAGAATATCTGGAGACGCACCGAATCTAGCGCGGCGGAGTCTCCGAAGGATGGGACGGATTGATGAATATTTTAGTTGTAAGCGATACGCACGGCGCGATTGACCGGGCAGAGGAGATGTACCGGCGGCTGAGTGAAGGGATGACCATTGATGCCCTGATTCACTGCGGGGACCACTACACGGATGCCCTGAAACTGGGGGAGCGGCTGGGTCTGCCGGTAACCTGCGTCCATGGAAACTGCGATGGACAGATGACGCGGGAGGTACAGGTGCTGGAAACCCCTGCCGGCCGAATCGCGGTGACTCACGGGCACACGGAGAATGTCAAGTGGCACCTTCAGAACCTGTGCTATCTGGCGGAAGAGTACGACTGCCGGTGTGTTTGTTTTGGCCACACCCACGTGCCGGTGAACGAGACCGTGGCGGGCATTCACCTGTTGAATCCCGGGAGCCTGACGAATCCACGGGGCGGGAGCAAACCTTCCTGCGCCTTGATTGTGGCGACGGAAAAAAACCTGACCGCCACCATTGTGAACTATTAGAACTGCCCGGATCAGGCAGAGTAAGGAGATCTGGAACGAATGAATTATTTGGACAATTATCACCGCTGGCTGGAAAGCGACGCGGTGGATGAGGATACAAAAAAAGAATTACGGGAAATCCAGGGGAATCCGGAGGAAATCGAGAGCCGGTTCACTTCCATGCTGGAGTTCGGTACGGCGGGACTGCGAGGCGTGATGCAGGCCGGCTTGAACGGCATGAACGTGTACACGGTGCGCCATGCCACTCAGGCATTCGCCAACATCATTCGGAATTGCGGAGAGAGCATCGGAGACGGCGTGACCATCGCCCACGACTGCCGGAACAATTCCCGGGCCTTCGCCTGCGAAGCGGCGTCCGTGCTGATGGCCAACGGAATTCACGTGAATCTTTTCGAGGATCTGAGACCGACCCCGGAGCTGTCTTTTGCCATCCGGGAGACCGGTTCCATCGCGGGCATCAACATTACCGCCAGCCACAACACCAAAGAATTCAATGGTTACAAGGCGTACTGGGCGGATGGGGCACAGATGCCGCCGGAGCATGCCGAGAAGGTGTCTCAGGAGATGGCACGCATCGATATTTTCGATGATATTCAGCTCATCGACCTGGAGGAAGCGGCCTCCGGAGGGCTGCTCACCATTATCGGTGCGGAGATGGACGAAAAATACATGAGCGCGGTGCTGGCTCAGTCCGTGGGCCGGGAGTTCGTGGCCGCGGCGCCGGATGATTTTGAAATTGTTTTTACCCCATTCCACGGGGCCGGATATCGGCTGGTACCGGAGGTGCTGCATCGAATCGGCATGAAGCACATTATTCCGGTGCCGGAGCAGATGGTGGTGGACGGGAACTTCCCCACCGTGGCGTCGCCGAACCCGGAGAATGTGGAGGGCTTTAAGATGGCCATCGCCCTGGCGAAGGAGAAGGATTCGGAGCTGATCATCGGAACGGATCCGGATGCGGACCGCTGCGGCGTGGTGGTTCGGAACGGCGAGGAGTATCAGGCGCTCACCGGAAACCAGATTGGTGTGCTCTTGCTGGACTACCTGATTACGGTCCGCAAAGCCAAGGGAATTCTGCCGGAGAATGCGGCGGCGGTGAAAAGTATCGTCACCACGCCGATGGCGAACCGAATCTGCGAAATGAACGACGTCTCCATTCACGAGGTTTTCACCGGATTTAAATTCATCGGGGAGAAAATCAAGGAGTTCCGGGAGACCGGCGAATATAATTTCATCTTTGGATTCGAGGAGAGCATCGGCTTCCTGGCGGGCACCTATGCCCGGGACAAGGACGCGGTGGTGGCCTCCATGCTGGTGGCGGAGATGGCTTGCTACTACCGAAATCGGAATATGAATCTGGTGCAGGCGTTGCAGGCACTCTACGAAAAATACGGGTTCTATCGGGAACACACCACTTCCGTTCAGTATGAGGGATTTGATGCCGGCGAGAAGATGCGCGCCCGGATGGATCGAATCCGCGAAGACGTCCCGACGGAAATCGGACTTCCGGTTCTTCGAATTCGGGATTACGAAAAACAGGAAATTCTGGACCGGACTACCGGCGAACGGATGTCCACCGGAATGGAGCCGTCCAACGTGCTCTACTACGAGCTGGCGGATCGCTGCAACCTGGCGGTTCGGCCATCCGGAACGGAACCGAAAATTAAAATCTATGTGATGGCACAGGGGGATTCCATGGAGAAGGCAGAGGCCAATCTCCGATGCATTGAAGACGGCATAATGGAAATGCTGAAACGAGAGAATTAACCGGAAAGGATGAATGGATGGATATTCGCGTGAACCTGAATTATTCGGGAGTCGACGAAGAAGCAATTAAGAATAGAAGAGATGCGGCAGCAGAAAAACTTCGGGCGCTGTGGTCCGGGGAAATGGAGTACACCGGTTGGGTGGATTACCCGGTGCGGTGCAGCGAAGAAGAGATTCGCCGGCTGGAAGAGACGGCGGATGGCATTCGCGGAAACAGCGAGGTTTTTCTGGTTCTGGGGGCTGGCGGATCCTTTATGGGGGCAAAAGCAGTGATCGATCTGCTGCAGTCTCCGGATTCCGGCATGGAAGTGATTTTCGCAGGATATAATTTCAGCGCTCGCTACGTGATGGAGATCATGCGGCGGATCGGCGACCGGGATGTGTCCCTTTGCGTGATATCCAAATCCGGCACCACTATGGAAACCCTGACCGCGTATAGCATATTTGAAAAATGGATGAAGGAACGGTACGGGGCGGAAGCCGTTTCCCGCACCTACGTGATTACCGGGGAGGAGTCCAACTATCTCCGGAGCAAGGCGGAAGAAGAAGGCATTTCTTGCTTCAGCCTGGAGAAAAACATCGGCGGACGGTATTCCGTGTTCTCGCCGGTGGGACTGATGCCGATTGCGGTGGCGGGGATTTCCATTCGGGAATTCCTGAACGGCGGAAAGGCGCTGGCGAAGGCAGAGGCTTTTGAGGGAGATTCTCTGGACTATGCCATTGCCCGGCAGGAACTGTACGCCCGGGGACGGAACGTGGAAGTCTTCGAGTCTTTCGATCCCTATTTCAATTACTTCGGGGAGTGGCTGAAACAGCTCTTCGGTGAAAGTGAAGGAAAAGAAGGGAAAGGAATACTTCCGTACACTTTAATATTCAGCCGGGACCTCCATTCCATGGGCCAGTTCCTGCAGCAGGGTCATCCTTGCTTCTTCGAAACGATGTTCACCCTCTCAGAAGAGGGAACCGGCGCGGCCATGGATTACCCGATTCCGGAAACGGCACTGGATTACCTGGTGGGCAAAACCCTGAACCAGATTAATAAATGCGCGGAGCGGGGCGTCTTCGATGCCCACGTGAAGGCGGGGATTCCGGTTATCGAGATTTCCATGCCGAGTCAGGACGCGTACCACGTGGGAATGCTGATGTATTTCTTCGAAGTGCAGTGCGCCGTGTCGGCGCTGCTGGCGGAGGTGTGTCCCTTCGACCAGCCGGGCGTGGAAGCCTACAAGCGGGAGACCCGGGCCCACATCCGGGAGCTCGCGGAATAGGTGCTGTGCGCCCGCCGGAAATACCAAAAAGCAAAAAGCAACTCGCTAAAACGAGTTGCTTTTTCTATTTCACAATCCTACCACCGGAAATGTTTACTTCTTTGTGCGTACGCTGTAGAACCGGCTGAGAAGCTGGTTCAGCATTACGATTTCGTCGGAAGTGAGCATGCCGATTTTCTGAACAACCGGAATGGTTTCCGGTCGTTTCTGCAATGCATGCAACGCTTGCTTGAGTGACGGGTTCTGCTCAATTGTCTTTGCAAGGGCCAGTGCCTTCGGATCAACATCGTATTTTGCTGCTTCATCGCTTTCTTCCAAAATTTCAGAAAGACTGATGCCAAAATGTTCCGAAATTCTTCTTGCTACGGCCATCCGTGGAACGGCTACACCATTTTCCCAGGTTGAGACTGCCTTATCCGTTACACCAGCAATTTCCCCGAGCTGTCCTTGTGTTAAGGAATAATTCTTCCTTAATGCCTTAATGTTGTCTGCTATTGTCTTCATAGGTCCTCATCCTTTTGTTTACCCCAGAGTACTAGCTTATTAAACTCTCAACTTATTATATGTTTTCTTGAAAAAAAACGCAATAGAAAATCTCACAAAATTTACAAATAAATCTATATAATAAAAAGAAACAGTGTGTTATAATAATAGCAATATTAGTTTTAGTGTATGTTGGCAGTTGAGAAAAACGAGGCTGGCTGGCAATCCGTAGAACGGAGGAACGATTATATGAATATATTTACTGCTGAACGAGAGAAAAAACCGGTGAAACTTTACCATGCAATTATCTCATTTCTGGGACTTGTTATTGTGATGTCTGTAGGTATTGTGAAATTTGGCGTAGATCCCCATATTCCGATGTTTATTGGAGTGATTATTGCGGCAATTGTGTCCCTCTCCTTGGGATTTAGCTGGAGTGAAATCGAACATATGATGGTGGATGGAATTTCCAAAGCCATGCAGTCCATCTTAATTCTGGCAATCGTCGGAATGATGATTGGTGTATGGCTGTTGTCCGGAACCATTCCGACCATGATTTATTACGGTCTGACATTGCTCCGCCCGTCCATCTTCCTGATTGCGGCGGTGCTGATTTGTTCCATCACTTCTCTGGCAACGGGTACTTCCTGGGGAACCATGGGAACCATGGGTCTTGCACTGATGGGAATCGGGCACGGACTGGGAATGCCGGTGGGACCGACTGCCGGAGCAATCCTGGCCGGAGCGTATTTCGGCGATAAGATGTCGCCGCTGTCCGATACCACCAACCTGGCGCCGGCAATGGCCGGAACGGACGTGTTCACCCACGTGAAGTTCATGCTTCGTTCCACTCTGTTCACCTATGCAATCGCACTGGTGTTCTTCGGATTTATCGGATTCCGATTTGCATCCGGCGGAACCGCAGATACCTCCCAGGCACAGATGCTGATGGAAGGCCTTAAAAACAATTTCAACATCAATCCGATATTGCTTCTGCCGCCGCTAGTGGTAATTCTGGCCATCGCACTGAAGATTCCGGCCATTCCGGGAATCACGTTAGGACTGCTTTCCGCAGCGGTGATGGCACCGATTTTCCAGGGAAATCTGAAGATTTTCAGTGACTCGCTGGAATACCTGCACACCGGCGTTACCTTTGGTGATATTCTGAGTGTTGGCAGAAACGGCTTCTTCTGCAAGACGGAAGTGGATGCGCTGAACAGCCTGCTGACCACCGGAGGCCTGATGAACATGGCTTCTTCCATTCTGATGACCGTCATCGCCATGATGTTTGGAGGAATCATGGAAGGTACCGGACAACTGGCGGTAGTAATCGAAGCGATTATCAAGAAAATTCACAGTGCAGCGGGTCTGGTGGGCGTAACGGAACTCACCTGCTTCCTGTCCAATATCGTGATGCCGGAACAGTACATCTCCATCCTGGTTCCGGGCAGAATGTATGCACCGGCATACCGGAAGGAAGGCCTGCACCCGAAGACATTGTCCAACGCACTGGAATCTGCCGGAACGGTTACATCCTGTCTCGTTCCGTGGAACACCTGTGGAATGTTCATTGCCACCACGCTGGGTGTAACCACCGCACAGTATCTGCCATGGGCAGTGTTCAACTACATGATGCCGCTCGTATGCTTCGTAATGGCATTCTTCGGAATCACCGTTGCAAAGATGACGCCGGAAGAACAGGCGCGCGCCAATGCCGGCGAAATCGTATAGTATTTTTACGAAATATCTCATTCATAAACTATAAAAAAACAGGTTCGGATTGCGGAAGCGTCCGGACCTGTTGTGATATTTCATAAAAAATATAAACGATTTGTCTCGAATGTTCAATTTTTCATCCCATGTATTGGAGATGGAATGCATGTATGATAAAATGGAGCGGTAGAGGTAGAAATATGGGAAAACTACAGCCATTGATAGATAAATTGCACGAGAATCACATTTTGACGGCGACGGAATATGTGGAACTTCTGGAACAGCGGAACCCGGAGGATACGGAGTTCATGAGAAAGCTGGCACAGGAAGAGGCGCAGAAGGTGTTCGGCAATCGGATTTACGTGCGGGGATTGATTGAATTCTCAAATTATTGTCGGAACGATTGCTTGTATTGCGGGATTCGCCGAAGCAATACCAAGGCAGATCGGTATCGTCTGACGAAGGAAGAAATTCTGGCTTGCTGCAGAGCCGGATACGGGTTCGGTTTCCGGACGTTCGTGCTTCAGAGCGGCGAGGATATGGGGTTCAGCGATGAGACGATTTGCGATATCGTGAAGAGCATTCGGTCGGAATTTCCGGACTGCGCCATCACCCTTTCGGTGGGGGAACGGAGCCGGGAAAGCTACGAAGCGTTCTACCGGGCCGGAGCGGAGCGATATCTGCTTCGTCATGAGACGGCATCGGAGGCGCTGTACGAGAAGCTCCATCCGAAAGAATTAACGCTGGCCAACCGGATGCGGTGCTTGCGGGATTTGAAGGATATCGGGTTCCAGGTGGGAGCCGGATTCATGGTGGGAGCGCCGGGACAGACGGTGGAACATCTGGCGCAGGATTTTCTGTATCTGGCGGAGCTGAAGCCGCACATGATCGGCATCGGGCCGTTCATCCATCATCAGGACACGCCGTTTCGGGATTGTCCGGACGGAACCCTGGAGATGACATTGTACTGCTTGAGCATACTTCGTCTGATGTTTCCGAACGTTCTTTTACCCGCCACCACGGCGCTTGGAACCATTGACCCAAGGGGACGCGAGATGGGCGTGGAAGCCGGAGCGAATGTCATCATGCCCAGTCTTTCGCCGAAGGAGGTGCGGGGAAAGTACCTTCTGTACGACGGAAAAATCTGTACCGGGGAGGAGGCGGCGGAATGTCACGCCTGTCTGGAGAATCGGATGAAATATATTGGATATCAAATAGTCACGGACCGGGGGGATTATCCGGGATGGACGAGAGAATAAAAGGAGGAACGTATGATAACTGAGACAAGACCGTATATGTCTTGGGACATGGCAGGTTCTTTTATGACGCAGGCTTTCATGAAGCTGGGCGTGCCGGAAGAGGATGCGAAGATCTGTGCCGATGTCCTGATGGAGAGCGATCGCCGGGGAATTGAGAGCCACGGAGTGAATCGATTCAAGCCGATTTACGTGGACCGCATTAAGAAGGGGATTCTGAATCCGGTGACGAAGATTGATATTCTGAGAGAATCTCCGACCACCGCCGTGCTGGATGCCAATGACGGAATGGGAATGGTGGCCAGCAAGCAGGCTATGGATATGGCCATCGAGAAGGCGAAGAAGTACGGAACCGCCTGCGTGGCTGTTCGCAATTCTTCTCACTACGGAATCGCCGGATATTGGGCTTCCATGGCGACGGATCAGGGCATGATCGGTATCACCGGTACCAATGCGCGTCCGTCCATCGCACCGACGTTCGGAGTGGAGAACATGATGGGTACCAACCCGCTGACTATCGGTCTTCCCAGTGATGAGAAGTATCCGTTCCTGATCGATGCGGCAACCTCCATCACTCAGAGAGGCAAGCTGGAATACTACGAGCACATCGGAAAGGATACACCGGCGGGCATGGTTATCGGAAGAGACGGTTCCGCACTGACCGATACTTCTTACATTCTGAAGGCACTGACCACCGGAGATGCGGCACTGGCACCTTTGGGCGGCATCGGCGAGGAGATGGCCGGATACAAGGGTTACAGCTACGCGGCAGCCATTGAAATCCTGTCGGCGGCGTTGGCACAGGGTAATTTCCTGAAGAGCCTGACCTGCTATGACGAAAACGGCGGATTGAAGCCATATCATCTGGGACACTTCTTCGTGGTAATCGATCCGGAAGCGTTCATGGGTCGGGAAGCATTTGAGAAAACCTGTGGAGACATCCTCCGTGCGCTGAGAAATTCGCAGAAAGCACCGGGCGAGGACCGCATCTATACGGCGGGCGAGAAGGAATGGATTATGAAAGAATACCGTGCGGACAAGGGTGTTCCGATGAGCGAAGCGGTTCAGAAGGAGTTCATCGAAGTGCGGGACGAATTTGGAATCGACATTACCTTCCCGTTTGAATAAGACAATTTAATATTTTGATTCATATTGCTTGGATAGTTTACATTAAAAAGGGGTGACACTATGATTCGATTAGCAATTAATGGATTTGGCCGAATCGGCCGACTGGCTTTTCGCAAAGCCATGGAACTGGAGAACTTTGAAGTTGTAGCGATTAACGATCTGGCATCTCCGTCGATGCTGGCGTACCTGCTCAAATACGATAGTGTACAAGGGGCGTATTTGGGACATCAGGTGGACAGCACGGAGAACAGCCTGGTTGTAGACGGAAAAGAAATCACGATTTATAAGGAGCCGGATGCTTCGAACCTTCCGTGGAAGGAACTGAACATCGATCTGGTACTGGAGTGCACCGGCTTCTATACATCGAAGGCAAAAGCTCAGGCGCATCTGGATGCCGGCGCAGGAAAGGTGCTGATTTCCGCTCCTGCGGGAAATGATATGAAGACCATTGTCTACGGGGTCAATCACGAAACCCTGACGCCGGAGGATCGAATCGTTTCCGGTGCGTCCTGCACCACCAACTGTCTGGCGCCGATGGCAAAAGCACTGAACGATTACCGCGAAGTGAGAACCGGCTTTATGACCACAATTCACGCTTATACCGGCAATCAGAAGATCCTGGATGCACCGGATAAGGGAGATAAATTCCGGAGATCCCGTGCGGCGGCAATTAACATCGTACCGACGACAACCGGTGCGGCGCAGGCCATCGGAAACGTTATTCCGGAGCTGGCGGGAAAACTAATCGGTTCGGCACAGCGTGTTCCGGTAGCAACCGGCTCCATCACCATTCTGGACGCAACGCTGAAAGACCCGACGGACAGCGTGGCGGTGGAAGGAATCAACGCGGCCATGAAGGCAGAGCAAAATGAATCTTTTGGTTATAATGAAGATGAAATTGTATCCACCGATGTAATCGGCATGAGTTACGGTTCGCTGTTCGATGCGACCCAGACATTGGCGCAGCGGTGCGGTACAAATATCTATGAGGTTAGAGTGGTTTCCTGGTATGACAATGAGATGAGTTATGTGAGTCAGCTGATTCGCACCATGACTTATATGGCATCTCTTTAATACATTATTGTAACTTGTTTCTGAAAGGAGATATAGGAAATGGAAATCAAAGAGGCAAGACAATATGTAATTGATCGACTCAATTACGCATTCAAACCGAAGTCCGTAGCGGTAATCGGCGCGAGCCGGAATGAGAAAAAAGTAGGCTTTAAGGTCATTCAGGGCCTGCGTCGATGCGGGTATGAAGGAATTATCTATCCGATTAACGTGAAGGCGACGGAAGTTGCCGGCCTGCCGGCATACAAATCCATCCTGGATGTTCCGGATGACGTGGATTTGGCATTTGTTTCCCTTCCGGCAACGGGCGTTTTCGAAGCTCTGGAACAGTGTGTGGAGAAGAAGGTGAAAATCGCCGTGGTTTCTTCCTCCGGATTCGGAGAAATCGGAAATAAGAACCTGCAGAACGAGATTACCGAGTACTGCAGAGAGAATGGATTGCCTCTGATCGGACCGAACCTGGTAGGTATCGGAACTCCGTATCACAACTATAACTGCGGTTTCGTACCGTATCTGCCGAACAAGGGACCGGTTGCCCTGATTTCTCAGTCCGGTTCCAACCTTCTGGCGGCACTGGGTTCTTCCCAGCTGGACCACTTCGGCATCAGCATGTTCGTCGGCCTGGGCAACAAGGCAGATGTGGACTTCAGTGAAGTCATTAAGTATGCAGAACAGGAAGAGCACACCAAGTGCATCGCCGTATACATCGAAGCTCTGGACAGCCCAGAAGCATTCAAGAAGGCCTGCCTGGAGTGCGAAAAGCCGATTACCGTTATCAAGGTTGGCTCATCGAAAATCGGTGTAAAAGCAGCATTTGCCCACACCGCTTCCGACAATACCGGACATAACAATGCGGAATACGATCAGCTGTTCCTGGAATCCGGCGTAATGAGAGAAGAAACCTGGCAGGAATTCCTGGACACCTCTCTGGCACTGGGAATGTGCCCACCGCTTCGCGGAGACAACGTGGTAATGATTACCAACGGCGGCGGAGCCGGACTGCTGGCCTGCGATCATTTTGAACGCCTGGGAATGCCGCTGAAGGAACTGAAAGAAATCTCTCAGAACCTGCGCAGCGCCATTCGGAAATACATGCCGTCCTTCGGCTCTCCGCTGAATCCGGTAGACATCAGCGGTACCGCAACATCCGAGATGTACGGCGGCGCACTGCGTACCGCATATCGGGATGAAAATGTGGACGGAATTGTGATTTCCGTATGCCCGACCGCTGTTACCGACGTGGAAGCGATTACGGATACGGTCATCGAAATTCACAAACAATACAAGACGCTGGGCAAACCGTTCATCATGGAGTGCCAGGGCGGAAACGAGTGCCGTGAAGCAATCATGAAGCTGAGAGATCACGGAATTCCGGCCTTCTCCACCATGGAGCAGGCAGTCAATGCCATGGTGGCACTGAGAGAGTACAGTCACATCATGAGCAAGAAAGAGGAGCTGCTGAAGCAGGCTCACGCAGAAGAAGAAGAAAAGTAAGATATCGGAGTTAGAATGAATAAAGACAAACTTATCAGAATATTTACGGCACTGGTAATCCTGCTGGCCATCCTGTTTTTCTCGGTAGGAAAGTGGACGTACAGCGGCATTGCCATTCTGTTGGCGCTGGCTATCCACATGAATACCGGAGGCGGGGACTTCAATCATCGAAACCTGTACGAAAAGAAGGTGCAGAACACGGCCGGCTGGACTTTGGAAGAAATCTGCAAGCGCCTGGGATCTTTGGAGACGCCTTTGGGGACTTGCTGGATGGGATCGAAAAAAGAAAATAATGAAAAATGCATTGTTTTCGGACCGGCTCTGTTCAAGGATTACATTTTGATAACTGCCGACGAAAAGGAAATCCGTTTGGTATCCGGAACCGATACGGATCATCTGGCTGTGCCGGAATCGGAGCAGTGGCGTTTCGATCAGCTTCTGGATACGGAGAATCTGGCGGTTACGCCGAAGCGGTATTCGGCTTTCGCAGGCGACAAGGTGATGACTGCCGTGCTGCTGGACGATTTGACCGAACTGCTGAAAGCTCAGATGTCCGGATCCGGTGAAATGCCGGAGTCCCTGGACATGTACACGCTGTACCATTACAACAGTACGGATACCACCGTTCGGGATATGGACGAGAACTGCTATGCCCGCACCTCTGTGGTGTTCGAACCGCTGTCCATTATCATCTACGATATGGACGGAAATGAAGTGGCAACGGTGACGGGAGATAAGAAGAAACGGTCCGATGGATTCGAAGTGCAAATCTCCGGAGAAAAGTACGGTACCGTATATTACGATAAGTCGTCGAACAACGATGCGTTCTACTTGGACGGCCCCGACGGTCATTTCCGCCTGGAATCCTTCCGGGCGGTTCGCCGGGGCAACATCGGTATGAATTATATTCTGACCCTGAACGGAGAGCGGAAAGCGGTGATGGCATCCTCACCGCGAATTCGCTTTGAATCCACCGGATTAATCGAAAACGATGTAATCTGCAGCTTGGATAACGAGTACCTGCTGTGGTACATGATTCTGCAGGAACTCATCACCGCGCTGAACGGGTTTGTGAAATAGGAAAGAATTAGGAGGCAGAACATGAATAGGATTCTTGTTCCAATCGATGGATCGCCAAAGAGCCTGATTGCACTGGAGCACATTAAGACCACCTTCTCTCCGAAGGCTTTCGAAATCGTGCTGATGATGGTGCACGAGAACCTGATGATGATTACGGATAAGGAGGCCATCCAACAGATTCAGGATGAGCTGGATTCCCAGCTGGAAATCATCGCAAAGAATCTGGAGCGATATTCCGTCGTTCGAAAAACCGCCATCGGAAAACCGGGGCAGCGAATCGTGGAGTGTGCTCAGGAAATCGGCGCCAGCATGATTGTCATCATGAAATCCACGAAGGTGAACCACAGCAATACCATCGGCATGACCGCTTCCTATATTATCCGACACGCCGGATGCAACGTGCTGGTGGTGCAGGAACGGGCTCGGAATATGAAGGAAGAGTATCGGGGAATGATCTACCGGAATGTGGAGAGCACGGTGAATCTCCGCGGTGCGCTCAGCCTGAAGCAGAGCGAATGCCTGCTGCCGAGCGTAGAAGGAGATGTCATCTACCGAATTCACGTAACTCGGGGCCGGGTGCGGTTCCTTCATCGATCTTACAATCCGGAGACCCGGGAGTGGGATCTTCCGCCGGAGAACGGAGATGAAGAAGTCACCGATATCTCCACCGGCGAGACGATGGAAATACCGGTGAACGCCGGGAACGGCGATGTCATTGACCGGATTCGCGTGGTGAACCGGAACATGAAGACGGAAGCGGTGTTCCATTACCAGATACGAAAAGATGACAGTAATTCCGCTCAGGAGGACCTGACGGAATGAAAAAAATTTGACAAAACGTCGATGTTTTGTTATTCTGAAATGAAACTATAGGAGGAAAAGACAATGAAAAGAATCAAGACAATTTCCACAAGAAACTTAGAGAAATCATCTGTTACCGGTGGTTGTGGCGAATGCCAGACTTCTTGCCAGTCTGCAAGCAAGACTTCTTGCAGCGTAGCAAATCAGCATTGCGAACAGTGCAAGGAAAATTAATTGTGAAGCGCTGCGTATCGCAGCGCTTTTTGCTGACATTTAGGGCGGTCTGTCTCCTGACAGGTCGCTTTCGTCTATTTGCAGACTCATAGAATTGGAGTGAATTAAGAACATGGTACATCAGTACAAATTAGGTGGATACAACATTGTAATCGATGCCAACAGCGGATCCGTTCATTCGGTGGACGACGTGGCGTACGACATCATCGGCATGTACGAAAATGCGGATTTTGATGAAATCTGCAAGGAAATCCTGCCGAAGTATGCTTCGGAAAATCTGACGGAGCAGGACATTCGGGATGTGATGGATGATCTGGAAGAGCTTCAAAAGGAAGGAACCCTCTTCTCCGAGGATATTTTCGAAGAGGCGGCGTCAAAGATTAAGAGAAAGCAATCGGTGCTGAAGGCCATTTGCCTTCACGTGGCCCACGGCTGCAACATGGATTGCCGCTACTGCTTTGCCGGAAAGGGCGATTACAGCGGAAAAGCGGGAATCATGCCACTGGAAGTGGGAAAGCAGGCGCTGGATTATCTGGTAGAGCAGTCCGGAAGCCGGAAGAATCTGGAAGTGGATTTTTTTGGCGGAGAGCCGCTGCTGAACTGGGATGTCTGTAAAGAGCTGGTGGCGTACGGTCGCGAGCTGGAAAAGAAATACGACAAGAAATTTAATTTTACCCTCACCACAAACGGATTGCTGATCGATGATGAAGTCATCGATTTCTGCAACAAGGAGATGGGAAACGTGGTTCTGAGCCTGGACGGCCGGAAGGAAGTCCATGATTTCATGAGACATACACAATCCGGGGAAGGAACTTATGATAAAATTATCGAGAAGTTCAAGCGCCTGGCGGATGCCCGGAACCAGCAGAATTACTACATGCGGGGAACTTATACCGCTTACAACAAGGATTTTGCGAAGGACGTGCTTCACATGGCGGACATGGGCTTCAAGGAAACCAGCATCGAGCCGGTTGTCAGCGCACCGGACGTGGACTATGCGCTCCACGAAGAGGATGTGCCGTTCCTCTGCGAGCAGTACGAAGAGCTGGCAGAAGGCATGCTGGAGCGGAAAAAGAAGGGTGAAGGCTTCAACTTCTACCATTACACCATCGACCTCACCGGCGGTCCGTGCATCTACAAGAGAGTGGCTGGCTGCGGCGTGGGAACGGAATATCAGGCGGTAACGCCGACGGGCGACCTGTATCCGTGCCATCAGTTCGTGGGCAACGATGAGATGCTCATGGGCAACGTGTACGAAGGTGTCACCCATCCGGAAATCGTTGAAATGTTTCTGAAGGGAAATAACGTATATACCCGGGATAAATGTCGGGACTGCTTTGCGAAGCGGTACTGCGCCGGCGGATGTTCGGCCAACAACTATCATTCCAACGGGGATATTGATAAAGTATATGAACTGGGGTGTGAACTCCACCGTAAAAGAATCGAATGCGCGATTATGCTGAAGGTAGCCGAGCAGGAGCTGGGACTGGAGGAATAGTTCAGGTATCGTAATAGGAGGGAAGATTATGGAAAAAGTAATTCTGGCATCCAGAAACAAAGGAAAATTGAAAGAGATTCAGGCAATCCTGGAGAAGTTCGGCATGGAAACCATTTCCCGGGACGATGCGGGAATTCCGGAGTTTGAGGTGGAAGAGACCGGAACGACTTTCGAAGAAAACTCTCTTCTCAAGGCACAGGCAATCCTGGATGAGGCCCATATTATCACCATTTCGGATGACAGCGGTTTGGAAGTGGATGCGCTGGAGGGTGCTCCCGGAGTTTATTCCGCCCGTTTTGCGGGGGAGAACTGCACTTTCGAAGACAACAATCGAAAGCTTCTGAAGGAACTGGAAGGTGTTCCGGAGGAGAAACGGGGAGCGGCTTTCGTGTCCGTTATCACCATGCTTTTCCCGGATGGGAGAAAGCTGGTGGCTCGGGGGGAATGCAGAGGGACGATTCTGACAGAGCTTCACGGAACGGAGGGATTCGGGTACGACCCGCTGTTCCTCCCGGAAGGAGAGAATCGTTCTTTTGCGGAAATGGCACCGGAAGAGAAAAACCGGATCAGCCATCGAGCTCGAGCGCTGGAGAAACTTGAGGATATGATTCGTGAAAAATGTTCATGCTAAAGAGAGATTAACCAAAAAGAATCTTTTGAATATCACATTCCATGTATGGCGGCAGTTCGATGACCCGTATTACACCGGATTTGCGGCGCAGATTGCATACTTCTTTTTCATGGCGAGTATGCCGACGCTGATTGTGTTGTCCCAGGTGCTGGGTCTGTTCGACGTATCGCTGGATTTCATTAAGGTGTGGCTGGAGACCCATGTGAGCTCCAATGTGAACAGCCTGGTGATGGATTTGTTCAGTGCCACGTCGGTGCAGTTCACCAATACGGTCATGGTGATCGTCGCCCTCTGGTCTGCATCCAGCCTGGAGTTTTCGCTAGGGCGGCTGGAGAGTCATGTGCTGACCAACGGTACCTACCGGTTTGAATTCTGGACGGAGCGAATGAAAGCGATTCCGACGGCGATTATTTCGATTGCGGCCATCGCCTTTTCGCTGGTAATCTACGTATACGGTGAGAATATTATTCAAACGCTCTTCCACCACAGCCGGTTTGCCGAATACTTGGTGGCATTGCGTTTGCCAATTGCGGCGGGACTTTTCTTCCTGATGATTCTCATGAATTATTATTTGCTTCCGCGAATTAAAGTTCCGATTCGTTGTCTGCTTCCCGGCGCGCTGTTTGCCTGGATCGGCATCATGATTGTGACGGCGGCATATTCGGTCTACAGCGATAAGATTGCCCACTACAACATCCTGTACGGAACCTTCGCCAACATCGTGGCGTTGATGCTGTGGTTTTATCTGATTTCCTGGGTGCTTTGCATCGGAATGATGTTCAACAAAGCCTGGGATGAAGTGATGAAACGGGATCGGCTGACGCTGACGAAGATGAGAGGATATCTGAAGGCACAGCTCAAAGGATCCAGTCAGAGCTATGAGAACTTTTTCGTGCGGCCGGATGATTTGCTTTACCCGGAACTGGATTCCGTTGCGGTGAAAATGAGCAAGCGGTATGTGGACGGTTTCGAAAAGGAAATCGAAAAGAAACAGCAGGAGATTCGAAGAAAACAGATTATCGATGCGAAAGCGGATGAGCTTTACACGGAGATGAAACAAAATATTGAAAGAAGAGACAGGGGATTCTTAGATGAGTGATTTAGAGAAGAAGCGGGATCGGATTCTGTTTATTATGAATCCGAAATCCGGAACTATGCAGGCATTCCGGTATTTAGCGGGAATGCTGCAGATGTATTCTGATGCCGGTTTTTATACATCGGTGCTGATGACCCAGGCAAGCGGGGATGCGAGAGAGTTTGCCATTCAGTATGCGTCGGAGGTGGAGACCATCGTAGTTTCCGGCGGAGACGGTACCTTGAATGAAGTGATTGACGGAGTGATTACGGCGGAAACCCCGGTGCGAATCGGATACATTCCATCGGGAAGTACCAATGACTTCGCATCCAGCGTGGGTCTGCCGAAGAGCATCATGGACGCGGCAGAAGTGGTTCTCACCGGAAAACCTCAGACCTTCGATGTGGGTTCTTTTAACGGAAGATACTTTTCTTACGTGGCTTCTTTTGGGGCATTCACCAGCACGTCATACAGCGTTCCCCAGAACCTGAAGAACATCATGGGTCATACGGCTTACGTGCTGCAGGGCATTCGGGATATCGTGAACATCAAGAAAATCCACGCAAAAATCGTTACGGATCATGGGACGCCAAATGAGGAAATCCATGAGGGAGATTATATATTCGGGGCGATTTGTAACTCTACTTCAGTGGGAGGTCTGCTGAAACTGGATACTTTCGATGTGGATATGAACGACGGAATGATGGAGGTGCTTCTGATTGAATCACCGGCGTCGCTCATCGAATTGAATGAAATGGTGCGGGCGCTGCTGGACGGCTCGCTGGATGCACCGAACATCCAATTCTTCAGTGCACGAGACATCGAGGTGGACATTGAGCCGGGTACTCACTGGACGTTGGACGGGGAATATGAGGAGGGCGCAGATCATGTGGAGATTCACACCCTTCAGAGTGCAATTGAACTGATTGTGTAGAGAATCCCGGAAATTCGCGATCTCCTGGCAAATCAAGAGAAAAACTCCGATAGATAGTTTTGTTGATAAATCCTGACGAAAAAATGGGAACTCGCCGTGGCATGCCCCTGCCGCGGCGACTTGCTTTTTTGTCAAAAAAGGCTGCTTCGCAACAGCGGAACAGCCTTTTTTCTCTACTTGAAATATTAAAGTGGTTAATTACAGAACGCGAACCTTGATTACGCCATCTGCCTTGATGCCTGCCAGGCAATCCTTGCAAGCGTCTTCTTTAACCAGTGCCAGAGCGTATCCGTATTCGGTGCGGCTCTTGCCGATTTCAACCTTTACAACCTTGTCTGCGCCAACTGCTTCGTTCAGCAGTGCGGTTACGTCAACTTCGCCCTTGTACAGGATACCAACGCGAGTGGTTCCGGCTTCTGCATCCAGGGATACCGGCGGGAAGTTTACGGAGTTTCTGATGTTGCCGTTTTCGATGTAATCCATCAGTTCATCTACTGCCATGGATGCGCAGTTGTCTTCTGCTTCCTTGGTGGATGCGCCCAGGTGCGGAGTGGATACGATGCCCGGCTTGTTGATCAGGTTCTCGTCTGCCAGGTCGGTCATGTATTTTCTCAGCTTGCCGGATTCCAGAGCGGCAATGATATCTTCTTCTACAACCAGGTCCGGTCTTGCGTAGTTCAGAACGATGGCACCGTCCTTCATGTTTGCAATCAGATCTTTGTTGATCATGCCCTTTGTTGCCGGCAGGGACGGAACGTGGATGGAAACATAGTCACATACTTTTACCATTTCTGCAACGTCATCATACATTTTGCATGGTGCGGTCAGGAATGGGTGAACGACTACGGAGTTGCCGACAATGTTCATGCCCAGTGCGTGTGCTGCATTGGCAACTTTTGCACCGATGGCGCCCAGACCGATGATGCCCAGGGTCTTGCCTTCGATTTCGGTTCCGGCGAACTGCTTTTTGCCCTTCTCAACCTGGCCGGAAACATCGCCTTCCAGGGTGTTTGCCCAGCTGATTCCTTCGTACATGTTTCTGGAACCCATAATCAGACCGGCGATTACCAGCTCTTTAACTGCGTTGGAATTTGCGCCCGGTGTGTTGAATACAACGATGCCTTCATCGGCACAGCGATCCAGCGGAATGTTGTTAACGCCGGCGCCGGCACGACCGATTGCCAGCAGATTGTCGGAGAAATCCATTTCGTGCATCTTGTAGCTGCGGACTACGATTCCGTTTGCTTCGTTAATGTCCTCAGTGAGTGCGTACTGATCGGTAAGACGATCCAGACCTACCTTAGAGATGTTGTTCAGAGTACCAATTGAGTACTTCGCCATTGTGTTACCTCCTGTGATACAACCATTATTGTGTTCTATGATATTTAATGAGAAAACTCTCTCATTACATGCTAGTATATCATTATTGAACTTTACTTTCAATTGCGAAAGAGTTATAATTCTTGTACATGAATCTATATTTAATTAACTGGAGGTAAATACCAATGGGCTATCGTGCAATTAATTTCTCTGCAGGTCCGTCTACCCTTCCTGAAGAGGTACTGAAGAAGGCAGCTGCTGAGATGCTGGACTATGAAGGAACCGGCGAATCCGTAATGGAGATGAGCCACAGATCTGCGGAATTCCAGAAGATCATCGATGATGCGGAGCAGAATCTGAGAGATTTGATGAACATTCCGGATGACTACTATGTACTGTTCCTGCAGGGCGGCGGTACACTGCAGTTCTCCATGGTTCCGATTAACCTGCTGACCAATTCCAAGAAGGCAGACTATATCATTACCGGTAACTGGGCGAAGAAAGCATATGAAGAAGCTCAGAAGTTCGGTGATATTCGTGCACTGGCAAGTTCGGCAGACAAGAACTTCTCTTACATTCCGAAGTTCAAGAAGGAAGATATCCGTGAAGATGTAGACTACGTATACGTATGCTACAACAACACCATTTACGGAACACACTACAACGAAGTTCCGGATGTAGGAGATCATCTGCTGGTAGCAGATATGTCTTCCTGCATTCTGTCCGAAGAAATCGACGTTACCAAGTTCGGTCTGATTTATGCAGGCGCACAGAAGAACGTTGCTCCGGCAGGTGTAACAATCGTTATCGTTCGGAAGGATCTGGTAGGACATGCACCGGAGAACACTCCGATTTATCTGGACTATGCAATTCATGCAAAGAAGGGTTCTATGTACAACACCCCTCCTTGCTATTCAATCTACATGGCCGGCGAAGTATTCAAGTATCTGAAGAGCATCGGCGGAGTTAAGGAAATGCATGAGAGAGACGTTCGCAAGGCAGGTAAGCTGTATGATTACCTGGATCACAGCGAAATGTTCACACCGACCGTTGCAAAGGAAGACCGTTCCCTGATGAACGTTACCTTCGTAACCGGAGATCCGGAACTGGACAAGAAGTTCGTCGCCGGCGCAAGAGAGCGCGGCATGCTCAACCTGGCCGGACACAGAACAACCGGTGGTATGAGAGCCAGCATCTATAATGCGATGCCGGAAGAAGGCGTGGATGCACTGATTGCATACATGAAAGAATTCGAAGATGAGAACAAATAGGGCAAACACCCGGACTCAAAAATCGAATAATATCGGAAAGAGCGTGATGGTGGTCATTTTGTCGGCACTGATGGTGCTGATGGGGGTGACCACCCTCTTTTTAGATGAAACGTTTGCGGAATCTAAGCCGGAGATCGGGGCGGATTCTGCTTTTGTGGTGTCCGCATCTACGGGGCAGACTGTGTATCGGCTGCATACGGACCGAAAGCTGTCGCCGGGTGGTTTTACCAAAATCATGGCGGCCATGGTGGTGCTGGATTGCATGCACGACCGAGCAGAGCTTCGGAATCGGATTACCGTTACCCGGGATGTGGCGTCGAAGGGGAAGCTCTTCAAGAAAGGCGACCAAATTACCGTCCGAGATCTTCTGGCAGCTATGCTGGTGGCGGATTCCGATGAGGCGGCCGTGGCTCTGGCGGTGTACTCTGCCGAGAGCGTGCCGGCGTTCGTGGAAGCGATGAATACCAAAGCGCAAGAGCTGGAGCTGGAGAACACCCACTACACCACGGTGACCGGCAAATACGACACCCTTCAGTATACCACCACGGAGGATATGGGATATCTGGTTCAGGCGGCGTTTAAGTATTCCCTGATTGAGAAATACCTTACGACGGAGACCTGCACCACGACGGCGGTGGGCAAGACCGCATCGAAAACCCTGCGCCATTCCGACACCTTCCGGTACTCCGGTCTGGTGGCGGCCAAAGCGGTGGAGAGCGGCACATCAAAGCATTCGGTGAATTCTTTTGCGTACGCGGAGCAGGACGGCATGAAGCTGATTTCCGTGATTTTTGGGACCACCGCTAAGGAAAAGGATGCGCAACAGAAACAGCTCTTGGACTACAGCTATGGGAAGGTCGCTCGCCATGCGGTTCGGAAGGCCGGGGCCAAGGTGGGTAAAATCAAAGTTCGCCACGGCGCAAGTACCCGGGTTCCGGTATATACGAAAAGCAAAGCGTACGCCTACGTCCCAAAGGAAGGGAGCGACAGCCTGATTCGCACCCAGACCATCATTTACGACAAGCTGGAAGCGCCGGTAAAAGCCGGAACGAAGGCGGGAGAACTTCAGGTCTACGTTGCGGATGAACTGACCGGCACCGTGGATCTGGTGGTAAAAGAAGATGTGAAAACCGGATGGTTTCCGTCCTATCTGTACATTTCCAACGGGCTGACGATTTTGATTGCCGCGGTGCTGCTGTGCCTGCTGTACTTCGTGCTCCGCATTCGGCGAATTCGGAGACGGAAACGGTTGCTAGCAGAACGCCGGCGGAAGCAGAAAATCCGGGAGATTGCCCTGCGGGAATACGAAATTGAAGAGGATCGGAAAAGAAGAAACTGGACCTATCGGTAGAGAACCGAGGGAGTGTGCAGGAGGGAAAAGAGATGTTTGACATCAACGAAGAATTGAAAAAACTCCCCACCTGTCCGGGCGTCTATATGCACAAGGATCGCCTGGGGACGGTAATCTATGTGGGAAAAGCCGTAAACCTGCGAAACCGGGTTCGGCAATACTTTCGGAATTCTTCTCAGCACAGTCCGAAGGTTCGGTCCATGGTGTCCAACATTGCGGAATTCGACTATATCACCTGCGGAACGGAGATGGAAGCGCTGATTCTGGAATGCAACCTGATCAAGAAATACATGCCGAAGTACAACATCCTCCTGAAGGATGATAAGACCTATCCCTACATCGAAGTGACCATGAGCGAAGAGTTTCCTCGGGTAATCCGCACTCGGGAGGTCAAGCGGGATGAGAATCGGTATTTTGGGCCCTATTCTGACAGCACCGCTGTGTGGCGAATTCTGAAAATGATTGATGAAATGTACCCCCTGAAGAAATGCAGTACCCTGCATTTTCCGGAAAACACCCGCCCCTGCCTGAATTATTTTATCGGAAAGTGCAAGGGCATTTGCGTGGGAAAAGCGGATCGGGAGGAATACCTGGAGATGATCCGGGACATTCTGGGCATTCTGGGCGGAAAGGATGCGGGGGTCATTCGGAAGCTGGAAGGAAAGATGATGGAAGCGTCGGATGCTTTGAAGTATGAGGAGGCGGCGAAATACCGGGATTACATTCGGGCGCTGCGGTCCCTCAGCGAGAAGCAGCGGGCCACCATGGTGCGGGAACACGATATCGATATCCTGATTCCGATTCGGACCCACCACAATCAGATTGTGGCGCAGTACCGGGTGCGGGAAGGTAAAATGATCGGCCGGGAAATCATCTATATGAACGACGAGACGGAATCCACCCGAGAGGAGCTGCTCAGCGCTTTTCTGAAGCAGTACTACCTGTCTACATCCCGGATTCCCAAAGAGGTGATTGTGCCGGTGCACCCGGAAGAGGAGGACCTGATTTCCGAACTTTTGAACCACATCGATGAGATGAACGCGAAAGCGGGAACGGATGTGCCCCACAAAACCCGGCTGTACATACCGGAGCGAGGGGAGAAAAAGGCCATCCTGGACATGACACTGGCGGATTCGGTGGAGTTGGCCCGTTCCCTGGATGAGAGAGCCGATCGAGACGAGGAACGAAAGAAAAATTTGCGGCAGAAGATTTCGGAGCTGATTCGCCGGGCGGCGGAAATCGATGGGGCAATTCCCCGGTTGCTGGAGGAGGACGATGAAGAGGAGTATCGGGTGGAAGCCTACGATATCTCCAACATGAACGGCCTGGATACGGTGGGCGCTATGGTGGTGTACGAGGGCAGCCGGCCGGTGCGGAACGATTACCGAAAGTTCCGGATTCGAACTGCCGAGGGCGACGACTACGGCAGTCTGCAGGAAGTGATGTACCGGCGGCTAAAGCGGGCCCGAGAAGGGGATCCGGGTTTCAGCCGGTATCCGGATATCATGTTCATCGATGGAGGGCTGGGACAGGTGCATGCGGTAAAAGCAGTGATGGATGCGTTCCGATTGACGATTCCGGTGGTGGGCTTGGCGAAGGACGATGCCCATCGAACCCGTGCAGTCGTGTTCACCGACGGAAGTGAAATCGATTTGAAGTCGGAACCTCTGCTGTTCAGCTATGCGGGAAACATTCAGGAAGAAGTGCACCGTTTCGCCATTACCTTCCATCGAGGTACGCGAGGAAAGAAGATGACACACTCCGTGCTGGAAGAAATTCCGAAAATCGGACCGAAGCGGCGGAAGGCGCTGATGGAGAAATTCCGCAGCATCGATGCGATTCGAAAGGCTTCCTACGAAGAATTGATGGAAACGGAAGGGATGAATTCCAAGGCGGCAGAAAGTGTTTTGGAATTCTTTCAGCAATAACTTGCTATTTAAAGATATTCATGGTATATTTTGAATTACGATTTATCTCTCCGGAAGGAAGGTGGATCGGGAAATTACATTTATGTTGAAGGTAAGGAGAGTAGCGAAATGGCGGAAGATCAGAACAAAGAGCTGCTGGAAGAAGAAACTGAAGATGATTTCATCACACTGGAATTTGATGACGGTACAGTAGTGGAGTGCTACATTACAGGTGTATTCGATCTGAACGGAAAGGAATACATTGCACTGGAGCCGGATGATGGCACCGATGATGTATATATTTACGGATATAAGGACAACGGTGACGACACGTTCGATTTGGTTGAAATCGAGAGTGAAGAGGAGTTCGGCGCAGCGGTTGAGGAATTCGATCGTCTGATGATGCAGTAATGAAATAAGGCTTTTGCGCCGTTTCAAAGCGGCGCAAAAAACTTTTTTAAAAAAGGGGTTTACAAGCCACCCTAAAGTGTGTATAATAACTATTGTGAGTTGCGAAAGAAACAACTCAGAAAAATAAATCTGCGGATGTGGCGGAATTGGCAGACGCGCACGGTTCAGGTCCGTGTGACCACAAATCATGTGGGTTCGAGTCCCACCATCCGCACCAAGAAAAGCGATATTCTGCGGAATATCGCTTTTTACTTTTATCGGAGGAAAATAAGAAATAAATGGATAACAGACCGATTGGTTTTTTTGACTCCGGACTGGGCGGCCTTACCAGCGTATCTGCACTGCAGAGCCGGCTGCCGAAAGAACGGGTGATATATTATGGGGACACGGCGAGAACCCCTTACGGATCCAAGTCCCCGGAAACAATTCGAAAGTTCGCTTCCCAGATTGTGGACTATCTGGTGAGCAAGGATGTGAAAATGGTGGTGATTGCCTGCAACACCGTGACGTCTCTGGCGTTGGACGATTTGCGGCAGCAGCACCCGGAACTGCCGATTATCGGCGTCATCGAACCGACGGTTCGGAAGGTGGTGCAGAGCCACTGTCCGAATGTGGGAATCATCGCTACCAAAGCGACCATTCAGAGTGATGTCTATGCGCGACTGCTGCACAACCTGGATCCGTCCATTCGGACCAGCAGCCTGGCTTGCCCGGCGTTCGTTCCGCTGATTGAAGAAGGCATCATCGACAACGAAATTATGGATTTGACCATCCGCTACTACATGGACGATTTCGTTCGGGAAAACGGATTTAGTCATCTGATTCTGGGATGCACCCATTATCCGATGATTGCGGACAATCTGAAGCGAATCTATCCCCACATGAATCTGATCAGCTCTTCCGAAGCGGTCATCGATGAGGTGGAGGAGGTGCTGGCGGCTCGGGATCAGTTTGCCGAGCAGCGGACCGAGGAAGACCGGTTCTATGCCAGCGACCTGTCGGATAACTTTATTCGGATGACGGATCGGCTGACAGAGGGAAAAAATTCCAGAATAAAGCTGAAAAAAATGGAAGAATAAGGGGGATTATCCCCAAAAAAGTCATTTTATGGAATGGATATGTGCAAGATTGAGCCCTATCCATTGACAATAATGGCTTTTTTATGTAAAATTACTTGATATTGTTGATATTTTGCCGCAATGCGGTCAGTGGGAGATAACATGGAAACAGAATACAAGTATCGTCTGGATGATGAATCTTTGATTCAGGAGATTATCAACGATCCCATGCTGGATGAATATGTAGACCGGGATTCCCTGGAGAAGATTCGGATGCATGCCGTGTATTTTGATACGGACGACATGGATTTGAGACAATCCGGAATTGCGTATCGAATTCGATATGAGAACGATCGGATTACAGCAACGATTAAGTGGGATAATCACGTGGAGAATGGATGTCATTCCAGAGAAGAATTTAATCTAGTCATAACGGATGAGCGTTTCGCGGAGCATCCGAATATTGAAGCATTTGAGTCCAGTGATGCGTATGATGTGCTGCTGAAGGCAGCCGGTCATAAGGAGCTTCACAAGAAGGTGGAAATGGATTTCACCCGGAAGCTGATCAAGGTGGACACCGGCAATTCCATCAGTGCGCTTTCCTTCGACGAGGGCGTGATTCACGGATTGTACGGAGACAAGGACGTTTTGGAGATGGAGCTGGAATGGTACTACGGAAACTCGGAAGATTTCCGGGACATTGCAGAATCTCTGGCAGAGAAGTATTCTCTGGAGTCGGAAGACATCTCGAAACTGCAAAGAGGATTTTTACCGGACGACGAGCCGGAAAAATAAAACAAATTAAGTTCGTTTTTCAGGAGGAATATTAATGAAAACTACTTTTATCGCAAAAGAAGGCAATGATGCAAAGTTTACTATGGTTTTTACCGGTGAAGAGTTCGAAAATGCTGTAGTGAATGCTTATAAGAACAACAAGGATCGCTTCGAAATCAAGGGCTTCCGTAAGGGAAAGGCTCCGAGAAAGATGATCGAGAACACCTATGGCGAAGATATCTTCTACGATGAAGCGCTGAACGACCTGCTGCAGAGTGGTTATCCGGCAGCTCTGAACGAGTTGGAGCTGGAAGTTATCGATCAGCCGAAACTGAACCTGGGCGAGCTGAAGAAGGGCGAAGATGTTGAAATCACCGCAACCGTTGCTTGCTTCCCGGAAGTTGAAGCAAAGGATTACTTCGGTCTGGAAGTAGAGAAGATCGAGCACGAAGTAACCGACGAGGATATCCAGAAAGAACTGGAGAGAGTTCAGAAGGCTCATTCCAGCATGGAAACCGTAACCGACCGCAAGACGGAAGAGGGAGATACCGTTGTTCTGGACTTTGACGGTTCCGTAGACGGCGTTCACTTCGACGGCGGCAAGGCAGAGAACTTCGACCTGAAGCTGGGTTCCGGACAGTTCATCCCAGGTTTTGAGGATCAGCTGGTTGGAAAAGAAGCCGGTGAGGAAGTAGACGTTCACGTTACTTTCCCGGAAGGTTATCAGGCAGAGGATCTGGCAGGCAAGGAAGCGCTCTTCGAATGCAAGATTAACGGGATTAAGAGAGAGGTTCTGCCGGAAATCAACGATGAGCTGGCAAGCGATGTCAGCGAGTTCGAGACTCTGGAAGAGTACAAGAACTCCATCCGTGAGAGAATGCAGAAAGAGGATGACGAGAGAGCAGACAGCATCATGAAGGACAGCATGGTTCAGAAGCTGATCGACGTGAACAGCGTAGACACTCCGGCATCCATGGTAGAATCCGAAATCGACACCATGATTCAGGGAATGAAGCAGCAGCTGGCATACCAGGGTCTGTCTCTGGAGCAGTATCAGAAGTTCACCGGAATGGATATGGCTGCAATGAGAGACCAGGCTCGTATGGACGCAGAGAAGAGAGTTGCATCCAGAATCCTGCTGAAGGCCGTAATCCGTCAGGAGAACATCGAAGCAACCGAAGAGGACATCGATAAGGAAATGGCAGATTTCGCTGCTCAGTACGGACAGTCCGTAGAAGATGTGAAGAAGATGATCGGAAACGACCTGCACTACTTCGAAGAGGATGTTAAGATGAAGAAGGCCATCGACATGATGTTCGAGAAGGCAAATTTTGTTGCTGCTAAGGCAAAGGAAGAAGAATAATCTATGAATACAATTCCAGTAGTTGTTGAACAGACCGGAAACGGCGAGCGCAGTTACGATATTTATTCCAGACTGCTGAAGGATCGAATCATTTTCATCGACCAGCAGGTGGACGAGCACCTGGCCAGCATTGTGGTGGCGCAGCTCTTGTTCCTGGAAGCGGAAGACCCGGAAAAGGATATTAATATCTACATCAACTCTCCGGGCGGAATGGTGACGGCCGGCTTGGCGATTCTGGATACCATGAATTACGTAAAACCGGATATTTCCACCATCTGTGTGGGCCTGGCTGCCAGCATGGGGGCCGTTCTGCTTTCGGCGGGAACCAAAGGGAAACGATATGCTCTGCCCAATGCGGAGATTATGATTCATCAGCCGCTGGGGGGCGCACAGGGCCAAGCTTCCGATATTAAGATTCAGGCCGATTGGATGATGAAAACCAAGGAACGGCTGAACCACATTCTTGCTGAAAATACGGGAAAAGATCTTTCCATTATCGAGCAGGATACCGACAGAGATAATTTCATGTACGCAGATGAAGCGGTGGAATACGGACTGATCGATCGGGTATTGAAGAAGTAATAGAGGAGAATCTGTGAGTAAAAAGAACGAAAACCATGAGCTGGTCTGCTCCTTTTGCGGGAAGACCAGCTCGCAAGTCAAGAAAATTATCGTGGGACCGGATGTAGCAATCTGCAACGAGTGCATCGAGCTGTGCGAATCCCTTCTGGATGAGAAAGAATTCGTGGAACCGAAGCACATGGAGGAACTTCCGAAGCCAAAGGATATTGCGGATTTCCTGAGCGACTACGTCATCGAACAGGATGAGGCGAAGAAAAATCTGGCCGTTGCGGTGTACAATCACTACAAAAGAATCCGCCATTTGGAGGAGAATGCCGGCGATGAGAAGAACAACGTGGAAATCCAGAAGAGCAACATTCTGATGCTGGGACCGACGGGAAGCGGTAAAACGCTTCTGGCACAGACCCTGGCAAAAATTCTGGATGTTCCGTTTGCCATTGTGGATGCCACTGCATTGACGGAAGCCGGATATGTGGGCGAAGACGTAGAGAACATTCTGCTGAGACTGTACCAGGCGGCAGACGGCGACCTGGAACGGGCACAGAAAGGCATCATCTACGTGGATGAAATCGACAAGATTGCCCGGAAATCCGAGAACATGTCCATCACCCGTGACGTTAGCGGAGAAGGCGTTCAGCAGGCATTGCTGAAAATCATTGAAGGAACCGTTGCCAACGTTCCGCCGCAAGGCGGCCGGAAGCATCCGCTGCAGGAGTTCATCCATTTCGATACGAAGGATGTGCTGTTTATCTGCGGAGGTGCTTTTACCGGATTGTCCACCATCATCAAACGTCGGTTGGGCAACAAGGTCATCGGCTTCAATTCCGATGAGGATCGGGTGGACCTGACGGAGGACCATGAGATTCTGCTGAAGGTGGAACCGGAAGACTTGCTCCGTTTCGGACTGATTCCGGAACTGATCGGTCGTCTTCCGATGATCGTATCCCTTCGGGAACTGACGGAAGAGGCATTGGTTCGAATTATGCGGGAGCCGAAGAATTCATTGATTCGCCAGTATCAGGAGCTGTTCCGTATGGACGGCGTGGAGCTGGAAATCGAGGACGATGCGGTGAATGCCATTGCCAACAAGGCCATCGAGCTGCATACGGGAGCCAGAGGTCTGCGGGGAATCTTCGAGAAGATGATGACAGACATCATGTTCGAATTGCCTTCTCGGGATGATGTGACCAAGTGCATTATCACGAAAGATACCGTGGAGAACGGTGCAGAACCGGTATTAGAGACAAAATAGCGCTGAAAACGGTGCGAAATAAGAAAACATCAGGCGGCAGGGTTATTTCTTGCCGCCTGTTCTGTATAGATAAAGGGAGGCGCAGATGGAGAGAGAAAGTAGAACGCACGTTCCTTACATTGCACTTCGGGGAAAGGCTTTTTTTCCGGATACTTTGGTAGGATTTGATGTGGGTCGGGATAAGTCGCTGAAATCCATTGAAATTGCAATGAACCGGGAGCGTCTGGTGGCGGTGTCCGCCCAGCGAAACCCGGAAGTAAACGATCCGTCCGGGGAGGATTGCTACCTTACCGGTGTGCTGATTCGAATTAAGCAGATTGTTCGCCGCACGGATTACGTTCGGGTGCTGGCGGAATGCGGTCAGCGGATTCGATTGGAGAATATTTACGAGGAGAACGGTGCGCTGTTCTGTGATTACGTGCAGGCGGAGGATTTGCCGGCAGATGATGAGGAGGAATTGGAAGCATACGTACGGGCGGTAAAAGAAGCCTTCATTCAGTATGCCAAAGTCCTTCATCCCGGCAGTACGGCGGAAGCCCGTGCCATGGTAGAGGAAGTGGAGGATCCGGCGGTGCTCACCAACATCATCGCGGAGGATTTGGATGTTTCCTTTGATGAAAAACAAGCACTGCTGGAAATCGATTACATTCCCGGCCGGCTGGAACAGCTGATTGAACTTCTGAACGGCGAGACGAGGATTGCGATGTTGTCTCAGAAGATTCAAACCAAGGTCATGAAGAATATGGATCGAAGCCAGCAGGAGTATTACCTTCGGGAACAGATTAAGGTAATGCAGGACGAACTGGGACGGGAGACCGGCGAGGATGACGATGCGGCTCAGTGGCTGAAGAAGCTGGATGAGCTGCAGTTGGAAGAAAAGACGGATGCGAAGATCCGAAAGGAAATCCAGCGTTTTGCCAAAATGCCGGCCATGAGTCCGGATGCCAACGTGAGCCGAACCTATATCGAAACGATTCTGGAGCTTCCGTGGCACGAGGCTAGCAAGACCAACATCAATATCAAACGAGCAGAAAAGATTCTGAACGAGGATCATTACGGACTGGAGAAGGTGAAGGAAAGAATCCTGGAACATTTGGCGGTGATGCACCTGACCAAATCCATTCAGGGCCCGATCCTCTGCCTGGTAGGGCCGCCGGGCGTGGGAAAGACGTCCATCGCCCGTTCCATCGCCAGAGCGACCAACCGGGAGTTCGTTCGAATGTCCCTGGGCGGCGTTCGGGACGAAGCGGAAATTCGGGGACATCGTCGCACTTACGTGGGTGCCATTCCCGGACGAATTATCAACAGCATCAGCGAGGTGGGGACCAACAATCCGCTGTTCTTGCTGGATGAGGTGGACAAGCTGGGAAATGATTTCCGGGGAGATCCGGCATCTGCACTGCTGGAGGTGCTGGATCCGGAACAGAACAAGGATTTCACGGATCACTATCTGGAAATCCCGTTCGATCTGTCCAATGTGATGTTCATCACCACGGCAAACACCACTCAGACCATTCCGAGACCGCTTCTGGACCGGATGGAGGTGATTGAACTTTCCAGTTATATTGAAGAGGAGAAGGTTCGAATTGCGGAGGATTATTTGGTTCCAAAGGTTCTGAAGTCCTATGCGATTCGGAAGAACCAGCTCACCTTCTCGGAATCCGCAATACGGGAAATCATCCGGTACTACACCCGGGAGTCCGGCGTGCGGAATCTGGAACGGCAGATTGCATCCGTATGCAGAAAAGTTGCAAAGCGAATTGTAACGGAAAAGAAAAACAAGTATACTGTAACTAAGAGGAATCTCGAAAATTATCTGGGAGCGAAGATTTTCCGGGAAGATTTGATGAATCTGGAACCGGGTATCGGCGTCACCACCGGCATGGCTTGGACGGCAGTGGGCGGTGTGACCCTGCAGATTGAAAGCGTGCGGATGCCGGGAAGCGGCCATCTGATTCTCACGGGACAGATGGGAGATGTGATGAAGGAATCCGCGCAGACCGCCATGGGATACATCAAGTCCCTGTCGGAAAAGTACGGTCTGGACGCATCTGTTTTTAAGGATAACGATATTCAGATTCACATTCCGGAGGGAGCCACCCCGAAGGATGGTCCGTCGGCCGGCGTGACCATGTGCACGGCGCTGTTCTCCCTGCTGTCCGGAAAGAAGGCGCGGCGGGATATCGCCATGACGGGAGAGATTACCCTACAGGGCAATATCCTTCCGGTGGGCGGAATCAAGGAGAAGGTGCTGGCTGCGTACCGGCAAGGAATTCGTAAAATCCTCCTGCCAAAGGATAACGCGGCGGACATCGAAGAAATTCCGAAATCCGTGCGCAGCCGATTGGAATTCGTCTTGCTTGAGAAAGCAGAGGATGCGTTCCGAGAGGTGCTGATTTCGGAGGAAAGCGAGAAAGAGAACTAGGATGAGAATCACAAAATCAGAATTGGAAGCGGTTGCGGTAAAACCGGCACAGTATCCGGAAGCGAACCGCTATGAAATTGCCTTTGCGGGCCGGTCCAACGTGGGGAAATCCTCCCTGCTGAATCTTCTCACCGGCCGGAAGGCCCTTGCCAGGGTCAGCGGAAGTCCGGGAAAGACGCGTACCATCAACTTCTATTTGGTGAACGATGATTTCCGGATTGTGGACCTGCCGGGGTATGGGTATGCCAAGCTGTCCCGTTCCGAGACGGAGAAGTGGGGCGCCATGATGGAGGCGTATCTCAGCAAGAGACCGGGTCTTCTGAAGGTGGTGCAGCTGGTGGATATTCGCCACGAGCCGTCGGCACAAGATGTGCAGATGTACGATTACCTTCGGTACTACGGTCTGGACGGCGTGGTTGTGGCTACGAAGGCGGATAAGATTTCCAAGAACCAGCAGCAGAAATCCATCCGGCAGATTCGGCAGAAGCTGAATATGAAAAAAGAAGATGCAGTAATTCCGGTATCGGCGCTGAAGCGCACCGGACAGGAGGAGCTGCTGGATGTCATTGAGTCGATTTTAAACAAGGAGGAATCGGAAGATGAGCACAAATGATCATGTAATCGGAAAAATTCTCTTCACGGAGGCGGAAATCCGGAAGAGAGCGGAAGAGCTGGGTGAAGAAATCAGCAATGAATTCAAGGGCGAAGAGCTGGTGGTCATCGGCACATTGAAGGGATCCATTCCGTGGATGTGCGACCTCATGAAGTGCCTGGATCTGGACACCGTCATCGACTTCGTAAAGGCCAGCAGCTACGGTTCCAGCACCACCACCTCCGGTGTGGTGAAGATTTCCATGGATACGGAACTGAACCTGTACAACAAGAACGTACTGGTGGTGGAAGATATCGTGGATACGGGAACCACCCTCAAGTACCTGTTGGAGAAGCTGAACGAGCGCCATCCGAAAACCCTGAAGGTGTGCACCATGCTGGACAAGCCGTCCCGGAGAACCGCCGATTTCCATGCGGATTACATCGGCTTCCAGGTGGAAGACCTGTTCATCATCGGCTACGGCCTGGATTACGACCAGAAGTACCGAAATCTGCCGTACATCAGCTATCTTCAGAACGAAGGAAAATAAACAATAATTCCGGACAACCTTGCAAGGAGGCGGAGAAATGAAAATCAGATTTTGCGGAGCAACCGAAGGCGTTACAGGTTCCTGTCACCTTCTGATTACGGACAAAGCAAATGTGCTGTTGGATTGCGGGCAGTTCCAGGGCGGGAAAGCCCAGGATCGCCTGAACTACCGGGAGTTTCCCTTTGAACCGTCCGAAATCGATTGTCTGGTGCTGAGTCACGCACACATCGATCACTGCGGGCGGATTCCCCTTCTGGTAAAAAGAGGTTTTCGCGGAAACATCTTCTGCACCAAAGCGACGGCAGATCTTCTTCCAATCATGCTCCGGGACAGCGGGTATATCCACGAGAAGGAAGCGGAGTGGGCCAACAAAAAGGCGGAACGAAAAGGACAGCCGCTGGTTCAGCCGCTGTACACGGTGGCGGACGCGGAGGAATCCCTTCGCTATGTGCATCCGGTTCTGTACGATCAGCTCATTGAGGTGAGTGAGGGCATTCACGTCTGCTTCAACGATGCGGGCCACATTCTGGGATCGGCGGAAACGGAGCTCTGGGTGCAGGAGGGCGATGCGGAGACGAAAATCGTTTTCTCCGGGGACCTGGGGGTGGATTACCGACCGATTCTTCGGGACCCTACCATCATTCGCCATGCGGATTATGTCATCATGGAGAGCACCTATGGAAACCGTCTCCATCCGGAGAACGCCATGAGCATCGAGAAATTGGTAAAAGTGATTCTCCGCACGGTGGAGCGGGGCGGAACGGTGGTAATTCCATCCTTTGCCGTAGGACGAACTCAGGAGATGATCTACCAGCTGAACATGCTTTACGATGAGAATCCGGAGATTTACGGAAAGCTGAAGAACGTTCCGGTGTACATCGACAGCCCGATGGCCAATGCGGCGACGGAGGTCTTTAAGAAGAACACGGCGGTGTTCGACGACGACTTCAAGGCGTTTATGGATAAGGGCGATCATCCGCTGGAATTCAAAAACCTTCATTTTACCCAGTCCACGGAGGAATCCCAGGCGCTGAACAGCGATCGGAAACCGAAGATCATCATTTCTGCCAGCGGCATGTGCGAAGCCGGCCGAATTCGCCATCACCTGAAGCACAACCTGTGGAACCCGAAGTGTTCCATCGTGTTCGTGGGATACCAGGCGGAAGGCACCCTGGGCCGGAAATTGGTGGAAGGTGCGGAATCGGTGAACCTCTTTGGCGAGGAGATTCAGGTCAATGCGGAAATCGTGAATCTGGAAGGCTTCTCCGGTCATGCGGATCGGGACGGATTGGCGCATTGGGTGGGCTCTTTCGTTACCCATCCGGTGGTATTCTTGGTGCATGGCGAGAAGGAATCCAAGGAAGATTTTGCCGCTTACCTGGGAGAGAATCTGGATATCCATCCGATTGTAATACAGCAGAACAGTGAGTTTGAACTGGTTCCGGGACGCCGGCCGGAAGGAACTCATATGGAACCGGTATCCACGTTCCAGCTGGATGCGGATGAAATCAATGCCCTCCGGAACAAGATCTCCGGACTCAGCAGTTCGATTGGAGATTTACTGAACACCGCTGCGGTGGAAACCGGAAAGAACATCAGTCCGGAACGGCTGATTGAAATCAACAACATCATTCAGGAACTGGCGGAATCGGAAGCCAACCTGAAAGCGACGCTGTTGGAGGAAGCGGAAGAAGGGCGAGCTTCTGAATGAGAAGTTTAAGAATCCCGGGAAAAAGTACTTTTTTTGAGGGTTTCAGTCCTTTCTTTTTCAAGTGAATGTACAGCACCATCCTTTGGCGATACAATGGAGCCGAAAGGATGGTGTTTTGTTATGAAGGAATATCAGATTCAGAAGGAACGGAAGCGAGTTCTTCCCAGCGAAGTGTATTATCAGTGTCTATGGGTGGTAAAGGATATGAATCGGCTCCAAGAGATTGCCGGAATGGAATTCCGAAGGGAGATGCTGGCGGAGGATGTGCTCACCTACGGAAATACGGCAATGCAGGAAAGTCCGGTGGCGGCAGAGGCGATGTTTAAACTGGACTGCATCCACCGGGCATTGATGGAGATTCCGGAGATTTACAGGGAGGGAATCATCGAGAATATTCAGACCCGAAGGACCGGGTATCCCTGTTCTGCCCACGAAAATACCTGGAAGAAATGGAAGCAGCGTTTTATCTATATGCTGGCGGAAAACCTGCGGTTGATTCCGTAAAATGTGTACTGAAGGGGAATTTTTTTTATGATATGATGGGGCTGTCAGATAGGGCGATACGAAATTACTGGCAAATGACGTAACGTCTCTATTGTTTTCACTTCTATTATTTTAAGATGCGAGTGCATCTGGGTATCGGCGGCAGCAATGCCGCCACTTTTTTGTTTTACGCTTTATTCCGGAATAAAAAAGTGATAGAATATTTAAATAAACGATAAAACTTATTTGTAAAGAGATTAATATATATAGGGAGTGTTTTATGGCTTTTCCGGAAAAAACATTGCAATCGGAAGTGGTATATGACGGTCCGATTTTTCGAATTCGCAAAGATAAGGTGACGGTAGTGGGCGGAAAGACCTCCTATCGGGACATTCTGGAGCACAACGGCGGGGCGGTGATTCTGGCGGTAAAAGAAGACGGCAGAATTCTCATGGTGCGGCAGTTCCGAAAGGCGTTGGAGCGGGAGGTGCTGGAACTTCCGGCGGGAAAGATTGACGGCGATGAGGATCCCATGGACACGGCACTTCGAGAATTGAAGGAAGAAACAGGCTACCGGGCCGGGAGCATTCGGCATCTGACCACCATCAGCCCGAGCTGCGGATACACCACGGAGCTTTTGTACATTTACCTCTGCAAGGATTTGACGCCGGGAGAGACCCATTTCGACGATACAGAGGATTTGGACCTTTATGAATACACGGCGGACGAGTTGGTGGATTGGATTATGAAGGGTGAAATTCAGGACGCAAAGACCATCGTGGGAGTTCTTTTTGCCCGAACCGCAGGAGAAATATAGAAGACACAGGAGACGAAGATGGATGCCTTCATTGAATATTTAAAGAATACGAAAAACAAGGCGGAAAACACTCTCGTTGCCTATCGCCGGGATTTGAAAGCCTTCGAGGTCTTCCTGGAGGGCCGCGGCGGAAAGAGTTTGAACGACTGCAAGGAAAGTGATGCAGCCGCTTACATATTGGAACTGAATAATGAAAGTAAGTCCAAGGCGACGATTAACCGAAAAATTTCTTCTCTGCGGGCATTCTACGATTACAAAATCGATGAAGGGGAACGAGAAACCAATCCTTTTCAGAAAATCAAATCGGCGAAAAACGATAAGCGCCAGATTGAGTTTCTGACGGTGGAAGAGGTGAATCAAATGCTGTCTCTTCCGGATGATTCCGCCAAGGGCATCCGGGACAAGGCGCTGCTGGAGTTCATGTACGGAACGGGCGCTCGTGTGACGGAGCTGGTGCGCCTGCGATTCTCGGACATGAATCTGCGGATGAACTTCGTTACGCTGAAGGACAACGACGGAGAGAGCCGAATCGTGCCGATTGGATCTTATGCTCACGCCGCGATGAAGAAGTATATGGACGAGGCTTACGAAGAAATCAAGGGCGAGCCGAGAGAAGAGGACGACTACATTTTCATCAACTTCCGAGGCCAGGCGCTGACCCGTCAGGGAATCTGGAAGATTCTGAAGGAATACGGAAAAGAGATGGATATCGAAGAGCGGATGACACCGCAGATTCTCCGGAACAGCTTTGCGGTGCATATCCTTCAGAACGGCGGGGATTTGAAGACCCTTCAGGAACTGATGGGCTTTGAAGATATGTCCGTAGGCATTGCGTACCTGGCGGTGCTGAATGTGCGGATTCGGGACGTGTACCAGCGGACCCATCCGAGGGCATAGAAATAATATTTTTTTTGAAAAAAGTGTTGAAATCAGTTACTCATTGTGATAAACTTTGGTAGTTATTACGGGCGGTCCTCTGGTAGTTGACAGCATGGCTAAAGAAGCCGGGAACGACATTTATTATTTAGAGAGAAACCACGAGCGTCTTGGAAAGGAAGGAGGAATAACAATGAACGTAATTGATTCGATCACAAAGGAATACAAGAAGAACGATATTCCGGAATTCAACGTTGGTGATACCGTAAGAGTTCACGTTAAGATCGTTGAGGGTCAGAGAGAAAGAATTCAGGTATTCGAAGGATATGTCCTGAAGATGCAGAGCGGCGGAATTTCTGAAACATTCACAGTAAGAAGACTGGCTCAGGGTATTGGTGTAGAGAAGACTTTCCCAATGCATTCGCCGAAGGTAGCAAAGATTGAGGTGCTGAAGCGCGGAAGAGTTAGAAGAGCGAAGCTGAACTACATGCGTGAAAGAACCGGTAAGGCTGCAAGAATCAAGTCTGCAAAATAAGAACGATTTGCTGAAAATTAAAGAGCATACCTTGGCATTGCCGAAGGTATGCTCTTTTTTATCCGATATTTTCAATTGCGACGACAAAGAAGGAGGCAAATGGATGATTCAGAATATTAACTGGTATCCGGGGCATATGAAGAAGACCCGGGAACTGATTCAGGAAAACCTCAAAGCGGTGGACCTGGTCATCGAACTGCTGGACAGCCGGATTCCGATTTCCAGCCGGAACCCGATTATTGACGAACTGGTGGGGGATAAAAGAAGAATCGTACTCCTGGGTAAATCCGATCTGGCAGATTCGGAAGAGACCGAGAAGTGGCAGCGTTATTTTAGCCGGAAGGGGGATAAAACCCTGGCCATCGATGCCCGCTCCGGAGAGAATATCAATCGCCTGTTCAGCATCTTGGACGACGTGCAGCGAGAGAAGAATCAGCAGCGGCAGATGAACCGTTCCATCCGGATGATGGTGGTGGGCGTGCCGAACGTTGGAAAATCCTCCCTCATCAACCGGCTGATTGGAAAGAAGAGTGCGAAGACCGGAGATAAAGCAGGTGTGACTCGAGGTAAGCAGTGGGTGACGCTGAAGAACGGGATGCAACTGCTGGATACACCGGGCATTCTGTGGCCGAAGTTCGAGGATCAGCGAGTGGGTCTGTATCTGGCCTTCTGCGGAAGCATTCGGGACGAAATTCTGGACACCCAGGATCTGGCGTTCGAGCTGATTAAGGTGCTGGAGAAGCGATATCCGGAATCATTGCAGAATCGCTATAAGTTGGATGAAATACAGGAAGAGACACTGGACAATATGGAAGCCATTGCCTTTAAGCGGGGATTTCTGATGCCGGGAAAGAGAATTGACTACGAGCGCACCGGTCGGACGGTAATCGACGAATTTCGGAGCGGAAAGCTGGGGCGCATTACGCTGGAGACGGTGCCGTCGGAAGGAGAGCCGGAGAATGACTAAGCAGGAACGGCTGGAAAAGATGGAGCAGCGTTTTCAGGAGATGATCCGTCAGGAAAAGGCGCTGCACGAAAAGGGAATTCAATACGTTGCGGGGATTGACGAGGTGGGCCGCGGTCCGTTGGCCGGCCCGGTGGTCACCGCCTGCGTGGTGCTTCCGGAGGATTTTCACGTGCCGGGGGTGGACGATTCCAAGAAACTGACGGAGAAGCGGCGGCTGGCCATGAACCAAGAGATTCAAGATCGGGCGCTGGCCATCGGCATTGGCATCGCATCACCGGAGGAAATCGATGAGATGAACATACTGGAGGCCACCAAGTGTGCTATGGTACGGGCTTTTCACGATGCCAATGAGAAGCTGGGCCGGAAGATTCCGGGGGCAGAAATTCAGCATTTGCTGATCGATGCCCTGGAATTGCCGGACATTTCGGTTCCTCAGGAAGGAATCGTTCACGGAGATGCCAGTTCCGTATCCATTGCGGCGGCATCCATCGTGGCGAAGGTCACGCGAGATGCCTACATGGTGGAGATGGGAGAAAAATATCCCGGATATGCGTTCGAAAGCAACAAGGGGTACGGCACTGCCGCCCATTACGACGGAATTCGGGCGCAGGGCATTACGCCGATTCATCGGAAGAGCTTTCTCAAGAATCTGGAAAGCCGTCACGGCGGCAAGGCGGTGGAGAGTACCGGGGCCAAGAAGATGACCGGAAAGAAGGTATATGCCGTTCGGGCCGGCCGGGAGACCGGCATCTTTCAGACCTGGAAGGAGTGTCAGCGGCTGGTTACCGGATATCCCGGTGCGGAGTACAAGAGCTTTACCACCTGGGAAGCGGCAGAGGAATACCTGGGAAAGAAGCAGGACGTGCAGGCGATTCCGGAAACCGCGGCGGAAATCTATGTGGACGGAAGCTTCGATGTGCGCACCAAAAAGTTCGGATGCGGCGTGGTGATTCTGTATAAAGGAGAAGTAATTACCTTGAAGCACGGATACGACGACCCGGCATCGGCGGAACTGAGAAACGTTGCCGGCGAGGTGATGGGAGCGGTGAACGCCATTCGCTATTGCCAAGAACACGACATCGATGAGGTGTACATCTATCACGACTACAACGGAATCGGCAAGTGGGGAGATGACGAGTGGAAAGCGAATCTACCGCTGACCCGAAAGTACAAGCAGTTCGTGGCGGACGCCCGGAAAAACATGAAGATTGTTTTTATCAAGGTGGAAGCCCATACCGGGGTAAAATATAACGAGATGGCGGACCGTCTGGCAAAAGACGCTATTGGACTTTTTTAGTCTGTGTGATATAATTGTCCTGTCTATTTTATGAAGAATCACTGAAAGGGTAGAACGAATGGCCAAATTATTGCGTGGAGCGCCGGTGAGAGATCTCATCGCGGATCAGCTCCGAAGTGATGTGACGAAGTTAAAAGAAAATGGGGTATGTCCAAAGGTGGCGACCCTGCGAGTGGGAGATCGTTCCGGGGATGTGTATTACGAGAACGCCATCCGGAAGAACTCCGATAAATACGGTATTGAATGCGTGAATCGAGTCTACACGGAGGAAACGTCCCAGGAAGAGCTGGAGGAGGGACTGGCGGAATTGAACGGAGACCCGTCCATCCACGGAATCATCATGCTGATGCCTTTCCCAAAGTTTGTGGATGAAGCTCGGATGAAACGATTGCTGGCACCGGAGAAGGATATCGATGCCATCACGGACGCATCCTATGCCAATCTTTTTGATGCAAAGAGACCTTTGGATGATTATTTTTGTGCCTGCACTGCAGAGGCCTGCATGGAAATCCTACTGAAGAATGATGTGGAACTGCAGGGAAAGAAAGTGACCATTGTGGGACGGAGCGTTCGAATCGGAAAGCCGCTGATGCTGATGATGCTGAATGCCAACGCGACAGTGACGGTGTGTCATACCCGCACGAAACCGGAAGACCTGAAGACCGCCTGTGAGGAGGCGGACATCGTGATTCTGGCGACGGGACAGATAGAATCCTACGGACCGGAATTTTTCCGGGAAGGACAGATTATCGTGGATGCCGGCGCGGGAACCGGATCGGACGGAAAGATGGCCGGAGACCTGAATGTCAAGGCACTGACTGCCTGCGATTGGTCGGAAAATGTGGCATACACACCGGTACCGGGCGGCGTGGGAACGGTGACCACCACCCTGCTGCTGCGGAATGTAATGAAGGCCGCAAATCATTTTTATAAGAAAGAGAACATCAAAAACTTAAATATCAAATAGAAAAGGAAAGGTAAAATACAATGACCTTTACCCAATATTACAAACCGGACGATATGTCCGCCAGCGTGCCGGAACACCTCCAGACAGACGAGGATCTTCAGCAGCAGATTATGGACATCAACCTGCTGTACAGTGCGGCGATTCGCGAGGTAAGCACGAAGCTGGATGTGCTGGGTGATGATTTCCGGATGAAGCATTCCTACGTTCCGATTCACCACATGCAGTCGCGGCTGAAGTCCTTTGAAAGCTTGATGGATAAAGCGGAGCGTTATGGCATTGAGGACCCGATTCACAACCTGGATACGGTTCGAGCGGAGGTGTTCGACATCGCCGGAATCCGAGTGGTGTGCAACTACCGGGAAGATATTTACACTATGTCCGAACTTCTCCTGAAGCAGTCGGATGTGGATTTGATTAAAATCAAGGATTATTGCAAGAATCCGAAACCAAGCGGATATCGAAGCCTTCACGTGGTCATTTCGATCCCGGTGTTCCTGGTGAACAGCAAGACCACCGTACCTGTGGAAATCCAGTTCCGAAGCATTGCCATGGATACCTGGGCCAGCCTGGAACACGAATTGAAATATAAGAATAAAGGTGCTCTGACGGAGGACATCCAGAAACAGCTGACCCAGTGCGCGAAGACCTTGTCGGATGTGGATGAACAGATGGAGCGAATTCGGCATCAGGTTTTCTGATGACCGTACGAAAGATGGCGAAATACCGGAAATTATTTTTGCCGGATTGAAGATAGGAGAACTAAATGAAAAAGAATCTTGCGAAAACATACGATCCAAAGGACTTTGAGGATCGTATTTATGAGACTTGGGAGGAGTCCGGTGCGTTTAACGCCGAAGTGGATCCGGACAAAAAACCGTTTACCATCGTAATGCCGCCGCCAAATATCACGGGGCAGCTGCACATGGGACACGCTTTGGACCAGACTCTTCAGGACGTGCTGACCCGTTGGAAGCGTATGGAAGGCTGCAGCGCACTATGGCTTCCGGGCAGCGATCACGCCAGCATTGCCACCGAGGTAAAAGTAGCAAACAAGCTCTATGAAGATACCGGCAAGCACAAGAGTGAATTCACTCGAGAGGAGTTTTTGGAGCACGCTTGGGCGTGGAAAGAGGAGTACGGCAGCCGGATTACGAAGCAGTGCCGGAAGCTGGGCGACTCCTGCGACTGGCGGAGAGAGCGCTTCACCATGGATGAGGGCTGCAACAAGGCCGTAACGAAATTCTTCATCGATCTTTACAACAAAGGTTGGATTTATCGCGGAAACCGCTTGATTAACTGGTGCCCGAGCTGCAAGACGTCCCTGTCGGATGCAGAGGTAGAGCACGAGGACGAAAATGGAAAGTATTGGTATTTCCGTTATCCGGCAGTGGATGGCGGAGAGGGAATTGTAGTGGCGACATCCCGTCCGGAGACCATGTTCGGCGATATTGCCATTGCGGTTCATCCGAATGATGAGAGATATAAGGATTTGGTGGGCAAGAACGTATACCTGCCGATTCTGAACCGGGAGATTCCGGTCATCGCAGACGAGTATCCGGATCCGGAAAAGGGAACCGGTGCGGTGAAGATTACGCCGGCACACGACCCGAACGACTTCGAGGTAGGTGCCCGTCACGATTTTGAAATCCTGAGCTGCATGAATGACGATGCCACCATGAACGAGCTGGCCGGCAAATACGAAGGTATGGACCGGTACGAGTGCCGGAAGGCGTGGGTAAAAGAGCTGGAAGAGGCAGGTTACCTGGTTAAGACGGAAGATATGGTCATTCCGGTGGGTAAGTGCTACCGCTGCCACAACGCCATTGAACCGATGCTGTCGGATCAGTGGTTCGTAAAGATGGAAGAGCTGGCAAAACCGGCCATCGAGGCGGCAACTTCCGGAGAGCTGGAGCACATTCCGGCAAGATTTGAGAAGATTTATCTGAATTGGCTGAACGATATTCACGACTGGTGCATTTCCCGTCAGCTGTGGTGGGGACACCGGATTCCGGCGTACTACTGCGACGAATGCGATGAACTGGTGGTGGCAGACCACATGCCGGAGACATGTCCGAAGTGCGGCGGACACCACTTCCATCAGGACGAGGATGTACTGGATACCTGGTTCAGTTCGGCTCTGTGGCCATTCTCCACGCTGGGCTGGCCGGAGAAGACACCGGAACTGGATTACTTCTATCCGACTTCCGTTATGGTAACCGGATACGATATCCTGTTCTTCTGGGTTATCCGAATGGTATTCTCCGCATGCGAAACGATGCATGAAATCCCGTTCAAATACGTATTCCTGCACGGTCTGGTACGTGATGAACAGGGACGGAAGATGAGCAAATCCCTGGGCAACGGAATCGATCCGCTGGTTGTCATCGATCAGTACGGTGCAGATGCACTAAGATTCATGCTGTGCACCGGAATTTCTCCGGGTAACGATACTCGATTCCTGACCAGCCGTCTGGAATCTTCCCGAAACTTCGCCAATAAGCTGTGGAACGCATCCCGATTCACTATTATGAATTTACAGGATGAAGATGGCAATTTCCTGCCGATGGCAGATGAAGCGAGTGCCGTTCTCCAGGACGAGGACAAGTGGATGATTTCCAGAGTGAATGCGGCCGCAAAAGCAGTGACCGAATCTCTGGATAAGTTCGAGTTGGGTCTGGCCGGACAGAAGGTATATGAAGTTATTTGGGATGAGTACTGCGACTGGTACATCGAAATCGTCAAGAGAAGACTGTACGGTGAGGACGAGGAGGATAAGAAGACGGCGAGATATGTCCTGCAGAAAACGCTGAAGGATTTGATTAAGCTGCTCCATCCGTTCATGCCGTTCATTACCGAGGAAATCTGGGGATTCCTTCCAAAAGAAGGATCGGAAACCGGTGCGGATGCAATGCTGATTCGGGCATCTTGGCCGCAGTACGACGAGAATCTGGAATATCCGGATGCGACGGCTCGCATCGAAATGGCAATCGCAGCCATCAAGGCGGTTCGTAACATTCGTGTAGAAGCGGATGCGGCACCGAGCCGGAAACTGAACATGATTGTCCGGACGGATTCCCTGGCGGATACCATTGAAGGTACCGGAGACATCATCCGTAAGATTGCCAACGTGGTGGAAATCACCGTGGAAGGCACCGACGGAGATGCGCCGAAGGATGTAATGTCCGCGGTCATCGATGGTGCGGAAATCCTGATTCCGCTGGAAGATCTGGTAGACTTCGAGGCGGAGCTGGAAAGACTGCAGAAAGAAAAGAAGCGTCTGGAAGGCGAAGTAACCCGCGTGGAGAAGAAATTGTCCAACAAGGGCTTCGTGGAGAAGGCACCGGAAGCGGTCGTAAACCAGGAGAAGGAAAAACAAGAAAAATATAAAGAAATGCTGGCAACCGTAGTTGCCCGTTTGGAATCTATGGGAGCGAAAAGTGACAACGAATAGTCAAAAGGTTATTGATGCTATTCATGACAGCACTGCGCGAAAAGGTCCGATGGGATTGGACCGGATGAGAAGACTTCTCAGCCTTCTGGGAAATCCGGAAGAAAAACTGAATATTTTTCACGTGGCCGGGACCAACGGAAAGGGATCCGTGGCCACGTACCTTTCTTCCATCTTGCAGAAAGCGGGATATACGGTGGGCGTACATACTTCGCCGCACGTTATGGTGTACAATGAGCGATTTATGATCAACAACCACCTGATTTCCGATGAGGCCTTTACCCGATACGGGGAGGCGGTGCTGAACTACAATGAATGGCTGAATCAGGAAGGATATGGATACCTGTCCGAGTTCGAAATTCTGACGGCGATTGCTTACCTGTTCTTTGCGGACAACGGTGTGGACTACATGATTTCCGAAGTGGGTCTGGGCGGCGTCATCGATTCTACCAATACTATCGAGCATCCGGTTTCCACCGTTATCACGCAGGTGGGACGGGATCACACGGGCATTCTGGGAGATACCCTTCGGGAAATTGCCTGGAACAAGGCCGGAATTATTAAAGCCGGCATTCCGGTGATTTCGGAAAGTGTGGAACCGGAAACGCAGGAATTCATCCGTTGGAAGGCGGAACAGAAAGGTTCGGAATTTCTGGACGTCTCCGATTCGGAGTACAAGATTGTTTCCCGGCGGCCGGAGATGCTGTTTGATGTGACCATCGGAGAGAAAGAATACCGGGATTTGCACCTGTCCATGCAGGGCGACCATCAAGTACGTAATGCGGTTACGGCGATGATGGCTCTGCTGAAAGCGTGTGAAGAAGGAAAGGTTTCCGTTTCCGAGGAGCATATTCGAGCCGGACTGCAGAAGGCCCGAATCATGGGAAGATTTGAATTTCTTCAAAAAGAAAATCCGGCGGTCATCATCGACGGCGGACACAATCCGGATGGAATTCGGGCCGGAATTACTGCGCTGAAGCAGTATTACGGAGAAGAAATCGAAGATAAAAAGGTTTTGATTGTCTTTGGATGTTTCAAGGACAAGGAATACGACGAAATGGCAGAGGAGCTGGGAAAAGCACCGGCTCATGCGGATTTCATCATTACGGAGCCTCACAGCGAGCGAGCACTTTCGTGCGATGTGCTGACGGAGAAGCTGACCGAAAAGGGGTTCCATTGCATCGCGATTCCTGATGAGAGGGAAGCATACACAACAGCGGTTAATGGTTGCTATGATGTTGTACTGTTCATCGGATCGATATATTTAATTGGAGATATGAGAATACTGTATCAAACGAAAGGATGGTAAAAAATGTTTGACAGAAACGGAAACGATTCGAGCACTTATAATCAGGAGAACATTGCGGAAATCCGCAAGACCTCCCCGAGAGTTGCAGATCTGATTGAGAAGGAATACAATCGTCAGAAGAACAACGTAGAGCTGATTGCTTCTGAGAACTACTGCTCTGAAGCGGTAATGGCTGCATGCGGAAGCTGCCTCTCCTGGAAGTATGCGGAAGGTTATCCGGCAAAGCCGATTGAAAGACATTCCGGAAACAAGGGCAGATATTACGGCGGAACCCGCTATGTAGACGAGCTGGAAGAGTACTGCTGCGACATGTGGAGAAAGGTATTCGATACCGACTACCACGTAAACGTACAGCCGCACAGCGGATCTCAGGCAAACTTTGCAGCGTACAAGGCTGTTCTGGAACCGGGAGACACCATTCTTTCCCTGAACCTGGACAACGGCGGTCACCTGACTCACGGATCCGCAGTAAACTTCAGCGGCAAGCTGTACGATGTACATTTCTATAACGTAGATGAAAACGGATTCATCGATATGGAAGACCTGAAGAAGAAGGCAAACGAGCTGCACCCGAAGCTGATTCTCACCGGTGCCAGCGCTTATTCCAGAACGATTGATTTCCCGGCATTCGCAGAAATCGCAAAGAGCGTAGATGCATACTTCATGGTAGATATGGCACACATTGCCGGTCTGGTTGCCGGTGGTGAGCACATCAGCCCATTCGGTTATGCAGACATCATCACCACCACCACTCATAAGACCCTGAGAGGACCTCGCGGCGGAATGATTTTCTGCAGAGAAGAACTGGCAAAGAAGGTAGACAGCGCCGTATTCCCATATGCACAGGGTGGTCCGCTGGAGCACATCATTGCCGGAAAAGCCGTTTGCGCAGAAGAAGCACTGCGTCCGGAATTCAAGGAATACGCTCATCAGGTTGTTGTAAACTGCAAGGCTTTTGCAGAGGAATTCATCAAGATGGGTTACAATGTGGTAACCGGCGGAACCGATAACCACGTATTCCTGTTGGATCTGTCGGATCACGAATTCTCCGGAAGAGATCTGCAGAACGCACTGGATGAAGTAGGCATTACCCTGAACAAGAACTGCGTTCCGAACGAAAAGCGTTCCCCGATGCAAACCAGTGGTGTTCGTGTAGGTACTGCACCGATGACAACCCGTGGATTCAAGGAAGAAGACTTTATCAAGGTGGCACACCGCATCGACGAAGTGGTGAAGCAGCTGGATGCAGAAAAAGCAGCGGAAAAATAATTTGTGTTATTGAACCGCTACACAAGATGTTGTATAATTAACGCAACATAAGACATATTTGTCATATGACTCAATCATCAAAAATAAATTTAAGGAGGACACTGCCATGGTTAAACTGTTAGTAGGACACAAGGGGAGTGGAAAGACAAAGAACATGATTGATTTCGCGAATAGAGATGCGGAAGAGTGCAAGGGAAGCGTTGTATTCATCAACAAGAATTCCCGCCTGATTTACGATCTGGATCACCGCATTCGTGTTATCTGCATGGAGGACTTCGTGCACATCACAAATGTAAGCGAGTACATCGGTTTTATTTTCGGAATTATCAGTTCCAACAGCGATATTGAGAAATTCTATCTGGATGGAATTATGAAGCATGCGGATATTTCTCTGGAAGTACTTCCTGAATTTATCGAGAAGATCAAAGTGATTTCCAAGGATTACGGAATCGACTTCGTTGTAAGTGTCAGCGCAGAGCTGGAAGAGATGATTGGTGTCAACTTTGACGAGTGTGAGGTTCTGAACTAGTATCATCGAACGATAATGGTGAGTCGGTTCATGACTTCAAATAGAATATCGGAAATGTGAATGCATCCTCTTTGCCGGGAAACCGGTAGGGAGGATGTTTTTGCTTCTTTGTCAAATGGTGTTGGTGAAGAATAAAAGCAACTTCAAATTCTCCTTGGAGGGCCGAAAGGTGTGGCTTCTCTTGCAATAAATCCAGGAATACAGTATTCTATACCGTAAAGAGCAGCGTCGGATTTCGAAATGTTTTACATAAATAAAAGTAGTGTCATATTACAAGCGATAGAGGTGGCATAAATGAAAAAAAATAAGATAATAACCTCGGTAGCAGTGATGGCGTTATGTTCTTTTGCAATTGCATATGCTACAAATAAGTCAGGGATTATTGTATTTATTCTATCCTGGATAGTTGGTATGCTAGCTTCACTACTTATACAGTATATATGGAGTAGCAAACTAGTGCCTGCAAAACTCTTAGTGAGTATAACACTGTTGATTTCATTAATTGCAGGAATAATTGTATATTCATTTGCATTTGTTTGATAATAGCAGGGTGCGCAGCGGCGAAAAGCACCTGAAACCTGGTGCAAGCGAAACGGCACAATAAGGCTTTGCGGGTTTCCTTGCACCAAGTCCGCTGCCGCACAGCGGCGAAAAGCACCTGAAACTTGGTGCAAGCGAAACGGTACAATAAGGCTTTGCGTGTTTCCTTGCACCAAGTCCGCTGCCGCGCAGCGGCGAAAAGCACCTGAAACTTGGTGCAAGCGAAACGGTACAATAAGGCTTTGCGTGTTTCCTTGCACCAAGTCCGCTGCAGCGCAGTGGCGAAAAGCACCTGAAACTTGGTGCAAGCGAAACGGTACAATAAGGCTTTGCGGGTTTCCCTGCACCAAGTCCGCTGCAGCGCAGTGGCGAAAAGCACCTGAAACCTGGTGCAAGCGAAACGGTACAATAAGGCTTTGCGGGTTTCCTTGCACCAAGTCCGCTGCCGCACAACCAAAAAAGGAGATGAGCCCGCGGCTCATCTCCTTTTTTTTCTGCGTACCTTATTTCTCCCGCTCCATGCGGTTCTGCACTGCCTTCCGGGCACTCACATCGTCCCCTTCCCAGTAGCGCTTTCCGGTGGTGCCGTCCAGATACTTTTCCGCACCTTTGCCCAGCACCAGGACGATATCTCCCGGCTGCGCCATGTCCACGGCAGCCTGGATGGCTTCTGCGCGGTTCTCGATATATTCGTGAGGGTATCCGTCCTTCATGCCGGCGGCGATTTCATCTGCCACCTTTTTCGGGGCTTCGTCGCGGCAATCCTCCTCCGTCAGGATGGAGTAGTCGCAGTACTGGCTGAAGTAGTGTCCGAAAATCTCCCGGTTGCCCGCATCTCTTTTTCCCGGTGCACCGGATACGGTGATAATCCGGCGGATGCCCGGCAGGTCGTGGCGCACGTAGTGGAGCAGCTTGTTGTAGCTGTCATCGGTATGGGCGTAGTCCACGATTACCCGGTAGTCCTGACCGAAACGGATTTCGTCCATTCTTCCCGGGATGGATGGGATGTACTCGAATTCCCGAATCACATCCTCCAGATTCAGACCGGCTTGATCCAGGGTGCCGGCAACGGCCAACAGGTTATACAGATTATAGGTCACCTGCAGGTTGGTGGTTACCGGATATTCCTTGCCCTCGTGCACCAGCGTGAAGGACATGCCTTCCGGACTGTAGACGATATCTTTTGCCATGTAATCCGCCGGCTGTTCGATGGCATAGGACATGAATTTGCCGGTGCACAGTTCTTCAATTCGCTTTCCGTACGGATCGTCGATGTTCACCATCGCTACGGCCGTCGGCTTCAGATTTCGGAAGAACAGGGATTTGGCCTGGAAGTAGTTTTCCATATTCTTGAAATAATCCAGGTGCTCCCGGGTGAGGTTGGTGAAGATGGCATAATCGAAATCCACCGCACCTACGCGCTTCTGAATGAGACCGTGGGAGCTGACCTCAATGGCTGCCGCCTCGGCTCCGTCTCTGCGCATCTCCTCCAGCGTCCGCTGCAGTGGGATGATGTCCGGCGTAGTCAGGGGAACATCGTATTTCTTTCCCTCCATCTGACCGCCGATGGTGCCCAGATATCCGCACTCACCCTTGTATTTGGTATAAATCTTACTGATCAGATAAGAAATGGAAGATTTGCCGTTGGTTCCGGTGACGCCGAACATGGTGAGATGCTTGCTTGGCCATCCGTTTAGAGAAGCCGCCGCCTCGTTCAGTGCATCCAGCGTGCTTGGCACCTTGATGTAAATCACACCCTCCCGATCCTTCATCGGCATATCGTGTTCATAGACAATTACTTTTGCCCCGTTATCAACCGCCTGCTCTGCGAAATCGTGTCCGTCCAGAGCAGAACCGTCGATGCAGAAAAACATATCGCCTTCCTGTACCTTGCGGGAATCGATGCATAGATTCATAATATTTTTAACTCCTTTATTTCAGATGTATGGTACAATATCTAATGTATTATAGCACACTATGAACCCCCGTTCCATGATTCTATTGTGAGGACGGGGAAGGATTTAAAAGAATACAGGAGGACGAAAATGTCAGACTATATAGTACGAGCAACTGCGGCAAATGAAACGGTGCGGGCCTTTGCCATCGATTCCACGGAGATGACGGCGACCGCCAGAGAGAAGCATCATACCTTTCCGGTAGTCACTGCGGCCATGGGCCGGCTGATGGGTGCAACGGCGATGATGGGCTCCATGATGAAGGGAGAAGATGATAAGCTGACGGTGACCATAAAAGGAGACGGTCCCATCGACCAGATGACCGTCACCGTGGACAGCCACGGAAACGTAAAGGGTTTTCCGGCAAATCCGTGTGTGGACATTCCGCTGAAATATGCGGGGAAATTGGATGTAGGCGCTGCCGTGGGTGCCGGTACCATGACCGTAAGCATGGATTTGGGATTGAAGGAGCCGTACAATGGTCAGGTGGAACTTCAGACCGGTGAAATCGGCGACGATTTTGCCTACTATTTTACCACTTCGGAGCAGACACCGTCCGCGGTAGGACTGGGCGTAATGATTAATACGGATTCCACGGTTCGCCATGCCGGCGGTTTTATCATCCAGATGATGCCGGACGTGGAAGAGGAAACCATCGCGACCATCGAGAAGGTGCTGCAGAACAGCAAATCCGTCAGTGAGATGATGGAGGCGGGTATGACACCGGAGGATATGATTCAGGCCCTGCTGGGAGATTTGAAACCGGAGATTTTCGAGACGGTGCCGGTTCGATTCCACTGCGGATGCACCAAGGAGAAAGTGGCGGGCGCGCTGGCCACTATTCAGACCGGGGAGCTGGATCAAATGATTCAGGATGGAGAAGATATCGAGGTGAAGTGTCACTTCTGCAATTCCACCTACAAATTCTCGGTGGAGGAGTTGAAGGAAATCCTGGCAAAGCGAAACGAAGAAAAATAGTTTGTTGAAATAAACAAAAAGCAATATAGAATTTAGTGAAAAATACTGGACAAATGCGGCGGGCGGTGGTATCATTATACTCACGTTCACAATTATTGGGGAAAGGAGATACGAAACCATGAACGATCTGTATTTTGCGGCAGTATTTTTCTTCTTTTTTGGGTTTTTCTTTTTCAAGAAAGACGTCTTTTGCTGCGGCAGATTCAGGTAGAGGTGGTTTCTTTTTCTGAATTGGAATGATGGCCTGCAGCTTGCTGCAGGCTTTTTTTAGTTACGGAGGGTATGAATGATTATCACACTGAAACCTCATACAGAGGAAGAGCAGAAAGATCAATTGATGCGTTGGCTGTCCGGAAGGGGACTGGAGGTTGATGTATCGGAAGAGGACGACCATGAATTGCTGCGGCTGATTGGAGATACATCCGTAGTGGATGTGAGCATGGTGGAAATGCTGAACATGGTGCAGAACGTGCGAAAGATTTCCGCACCCTATAAGAAGGCCAACCGCCTGTTTCACCCAAAGGATACCGTCGTGGATGTGCACGGTACAAAAATTGGCGGGGGATATTTTTCCGTAATTGCGGGACCTTGCTCCGTGGAATCCGAAGAGCAGATTGTCGGAATTGCCAAACGGGTGAAAGCCGCCGGGGCCACCATGCTGCGAGGCGGTGCCTTCAAACCTCGGACGTCCCCCTATGCGTTTCAAGGAATGAAAGCCGACGGCATTGAACTTCTGGTGAAGGCCAAGAAAGCCACCGGTCTTCCCATCGTTACGGAAATCATGAATGAGAACCACCTCCCGCTGTTCGAGGATGTGGATGTGATTCAGGTGGGAGCCCGGAACATGCAGAATTTCGAACTGCTGAAAGCACTGGGGAAGACCCGGAAGCCGATTCTCCTGAAGCGGGGATTGGCCAACACGCTGAAAGAACTATTGATGAGTGCGGAATACATCATGGCGGGCGGCAACGAGAACGTCATCCTGTGCGAGCGAGGAATCCGAACATTTGAACCGTACACCCGGAACACCTTGGATATTTCCGCCGTTCCGGCGTTGCACGAGCTGACCCACCTTCCGGTGGTGGTGGATCCCAGTCATGCCACGGGCAAGGCATCCTTCGTGGATTCCATGGCTTCGGCGGCCGCGGCCTGCGGCGCGGACGGCATTATGATTGAAGTGCACAACGACCCGGCCCATGCTTTAAGTGACGGCCCCCAGTCCCTCACGCCGGATCAGTTTGATGGAGTGATGGAGAAAATCCGCAGGGTGCGTGCTGCGGTGGGAATGGAGAATTAACATGGAGTTACGACAAATAGGAACCGCCCTCGCGGAGATTCAGCGAGGGGGGAAAATATGCATCATTTCCGACCGCAACGTGGCTCCGCTGTACATGGATATCTGCAGGGAGAGCCTGGAAAAGGCAGGCTATGATGTGCGGGAATACGTTCTTCTGCCGGGAGAAGCCTCCAAAAACGGAACGAATTATCTCCGGATTCTGGAGTATCTGGCAGAGGTTCCCTTCACCCGGAGCGACGGTATCGTGGCGCTGGGAGGCGGCATGGTGGGCGATCTGGCCGGTTTCGCGGCGGCGACCTACATGCGGGGAATTAATGTGTATCAGGTGCCGACCACCTTGCTGGCGGCGGTGGATTCTTCCGTCGGCGGAAAGACCGCCATCGACCTTCCTTCCGGGAAGAACTTGGCGGGAGCGTTTCATCAGCCGAAACTGGTTTTACAGGACAGTCGCCTCTTGAACACCTTGCCGTCGGACGTTTACCGGGAGGGTATGGCGGAAGTCATCAAATACGGGATGATTCACGATCGAGAGCTGTTCAAAAGGCTGGAGAATCCGACGGAGGTTCGAAATTCGTTAGACGAGGTGATTGAAACCTGTGTGAGTATAAAAAAAGAATACGTGGAGGCGGACGAATTCGACCGAGGTCTCCGGCACAAGCTGAATTTCGGCCATACCCTGGGACACGCCATGGAACAGGCGGAGGGTTACCGGTTGAGCCACGGAGATGCGGTGGCCAAGGGGATGTACTGGATAACCCGAATTTCGGCAGAACAGGGCTGGTGCAGTCGGGAGACGCTGGCTGCGCTGGAGCAGCTGCTTCGGAAATACGATTTTAATCTGACATTGCCGGAGAATCGGGAAGAAATCTACCGAATCCTCTGTTCTGACAAGAAGCGCCAAGGGAATGCCATCCGAATGGTGATTCCGGAGGAAGTGGGAAGATGCGCTATCCGGGAATTCCACATCCGGGAGGTGAAAGATCTGCTATGAAGAGAATTGATATCCTGCCGTCCAAATCGGCAGCGCATCGAATGCTGATTGCCGCTGCGCTCTGTGAGGAACCCTGCGACGTAATCCTTTCGGAACGTTCCCTGGATATAGAAGCCACCGAGAAGTGTCTGGCGGAAATACGTCGGGTGCGAAAGAAAGGGGCGACGCCGGAAGGAAATGGCGAAGCGGCAGAAGAGGCGCAGCTGCACTGCGGCGAGAGCGGGTCCACCTTCCGCTTTCTGATTCCCCTGGTGGCAGCGCTTGAGATGGACGCGAAATTCTATCCCGAAGGACGGCTTTCCCGGCGCCCCTTGACGCCGCTGGTGGAAGAATTGGAGAAAAAGGGCGTCACCCTTTCACCTTTGGGTGCGAATCCATTTCATGTAAAGGGACAGCTGGAGCCGGGGGCTTTCCGCATTCCGGGAAACGTGTCCTCTCAATACATCACCGGATTGATGATGGCACTGCCGCTGCTGGCGGACGACAGCACCATTCGGGTGACCGGCGAACGGCAGTCCATGGGATATGTGAATCTGACCCTGCAGGTACTGCAGAAATTCGGCATTGAAATCATTACAGAACGAATGGGAGAGGAGCTGGTGTACCGGATTCCGGGAAATCAGAAGTATCGAAGTCCGGGAACCTGCAAGGTGGAAGGAGACTGGTCCAATGCGGCCTTCTGGCTCACCGCCGGTGTGCTGGGGGAGGAGGCGGTGCAGGTGACCGGCCTGAATCCGAATTCGGCCCAGGGTGACCGAAAAATAGTGGAACTGCTCCGTCAGTTTGGCGCAAAAATAGAAGTTCAAGAGAATACAGTTACCGCTTATCCATCGAGAACGTCTCTGCAGGGAATCATCATCGACGCGTCCCAGATTCCGGACATGGTGCCGGCACTGGCACTGGTGGCGGCAGTAGCAAATGGGACAACGGAAATCTGCCATGCGGAGCGGCTTCGCCTGAAGGAAAGCGACCGGCTGATGTCTGTTACGGAAGTACTGAACGCTTTGGGCGGCCGGGTGGAAGAGCGGCCGGATGGATTGGTGATTACCGGAAGGGGCGTTCTTTCCGGCGGAAGAGCGGATGGATATAACGACCATCGAATCGTCATGATGGCGGCCATCGCCTCTCTGATTACGACCGATAAAGTAATTCTGACCGGCAGCGCGTCGGTAAACAAATCCTATCCGACTTTTTTTACCGTATTGGAAGAGAATAAAATGGGAAATAACCTTGAGAGGAGATAGAGAGATGACTAATTTGGAAGAGTACAGAGAGAAAATCGATGAAATCGACCGTACCTTGATTGAGAAGGTGGATGAACGGATGCGCGTGGCGGAAGGCATTGCGGAATACAAGCAGGCCAACGACCTGGGGATTGTGGATCCGCTGCGGGAACGGGCGCTGATGGAGAAGATTACCGAGGATTCGGCCAACGATATGGCGTATTACAACCGGATGCTGTTCAGTCTGCTGATGGAGATGAGCGCGGATCACCAGAGACAGGTGACCCACACGGAGTCTCGGGTGGTAAAAGAAATTCGTCAGGCGCTGAAGGACACGTCGCCGATTTTCCCGGAGATGGCAGTAGTGGCGTGTCAGGGCGTGCAGGGCGCGTATTCACAGGACGCCTGCGAGCGGTTCTTCAAGATGCCGAAAATCATCTATACAAAGAATTTTAAAGGGGTTTTCGCGGCCATCGATGAGGGTCTGTGCCGATACGGCGTGCTTCCGGTGGAGAACAGCACTGCCGGTTCGGTGAACCGGGTCTATGATTTGATGCGGACCTATGATTTTCACATCGTAAAGAGCATCAAAATCAAGATTGAGCACAGCCTCCTGGTGAACAAGGGCGTGCAGAAGGCGGATATCAAAGAAATCATTTCTCAGGAGCAGGCCCTGTCGCAGTGCGATGAGTACCTGCGTAGGGAATTCCCGGAAGCGAAGATTACGGTGTGCGAAAACACGGCGGCGGCGGCGAAATACCTGTCGGAATCCGGCCGAAGGGATGCAGCGTCACTGGGTGCGGAAATCAACGGAGCGTATTACTCCTTGGAATGCCTGGAACGGGCGGTGCAGGACAGCGATAACAACTATACTCGTTTTATCTGCATCACGAAACCACTGGAAATCTATCCGGGCGCAAATAAGACCAGCTTCATGTGCACCACGGACCACACGCCGGGTTCCCTGTACAAAGTGCTCTCCGCCATCAATGCCTGCGGAATCAACATCACCAAGTTGGAGTCCAGACCGATTCCGGGAAGTGACTTCGATTTCCGCTTCTATTTCGACTTTGAAGAATCCGTATACACAGAGCAATTCATCCGACTGATGAACCATTTGGAAGGGGTGTGCAAGGAATTTCGCTATTTGGGAAGCTACATCGAAGTGTAGAAAATTGAAAAAGTTGATATATAGACAAGGTAAGTCCGGTGTTTTATAATATCTACAGAACAAAAGATTAAGGAAAGATATTAGAATATGAGTATATTAGCGGATTTACAGAATGGGCTGGAACAGGGAAAGATGCTGGCGGGGGCGAAGGCAGATGTCGTCTTCGACCGGGTGGCGCAGCACAATCCCATCCCTGATGAAGAGAGCCGAAATGCCTTGGTTCTGGGAGATAATTTGGCCTATATGCAGGGTCTTTTGGAAAATGGATATGAGGGTCGGTTTCGTCTGATTTACATCGATCCTCCTTTTTTTACCAAAAGCAAATTTAACGCCACCATCGACCTGAAGGACCGAACCGGGAAGAACCACAAAATCAAGCATTTGGCGTACGACGATACCTTTGAGCGAAGCCTGGAATGCTACGTGGAGAATATGACGGCACGGTTAATCCTCATGCGGAAGCTGTTGGCAGAGGACGGACTGATCTGGGTGCACCTGGATTGGCATTCCGCCCACTACATGAAGCTAATCATGGATGAGGTGTTCGGGGCGAAGAATTTCCAGAACGAAATTATCTGGCAGTACAAATCCGGCGGCAGCGGAAAGAGGCATTTCTCCCGGAAACACGATACCATCCTGGTGTACAGCAAGACCGCCTATTACCACTTGAACGTGCCGAAAGAAAAGTCCTACAACCGAGGGCTGAAGCCGTACCGTTTCAAAGGGGTGAAGGAGTACAAGGATGAGTACGGCTGGTACACCATGGTGAACATGAAGGACGTGTGGTCCATCGATATGGTGGGGCGGACCTCAGCGGAGCGAAATGGGTACGCGACCCAGAAACCGACCGAGCTGCTGCGGCGGATTATCGAAGCCACCACGGAAGAGGGAGACTACTGTGCGGATTTCTTCTGCGGCTCCGGAACCCTTCCGGAGACGGCAGAGGCGCTGAACCGCCACTGGGTGGGCTGCGATACGGAGCCTTTGGCGATTTCCACTACTCGAAAAAGACTGGAGGCTCGGGAGGCAACATACGACTACTACCGCCAGCGGACCGGCAACAAATACGGTTGGTTCTCGGTAGAAGTGGAGGATTCTGTTCCTTTGGAAAACGGCAAAAACATGTATACGTGCAAGGTCAATCAGTTCCGACCGGAAATCGATTACGGTCACATTCCGCTGAAAGATCGGGATTTGGCCATGAAAATCGGCATCGAGGCGCCGGAACAATATATCGACCATGTAATGGTGGATCCGGATTATGACGGCACCTTCCGGGGGCGACACCTTATCAGTGAAACTCCGAGTCAATTCCAATTCCAATCAAATGGGAATTATGCAATAATTCTGGTAGACGTGTTCGGAAAGGAATATTTCTATGATGGACGAAAAGAAAGGCGATAAGGGAAAGAAGTTTTTGCGTTCTGCGATTGTGGTGGTATGTTCCGCTTTTGCCGGTTCTGCCGCCCAGATTTTCGTGATGATCCCTAACGGACTGACTTCCGGCGGATTGCCGGGCATCGTGCGAATCATCACTCATTTTATGCCGTGGAACTATTCGCTGGTGTACTACTGCTTCGGCATGGCCGTGGTGGCATTGGTGTACTTCACCTTGGGGTGGAAGGATGTGCAGAAAATCATCGCCCTGTCCATCGCCTATCCGGTCATCATGTACGGCATGGAGCAGGTGGATTTCTGTCTGCTGTCCCACAAGGATCCGTTCCTGGCTTCCGTGCTGGTGGGTGTGCTGTACGGCGCCGCCACCGGTATCGGTTACATCGACGGGTTTTCCTCCGGCGGCACAGACTCCATCGCCCGGGTCATCAAATTTCGGCTGATGAAACACGTTCCAATCGGACGTATTATGCTTTTCCTGGACGGATCGGTCATCGTGATGTCCGCCTTTGTCTTCGACCGGAACGTGGCCTTCTACGCGTTGATCACTGTTTTTATCACCAGTAAAATAACGGAATCGATTCTTCTGGGTATTTCCGGGGTACAGGTGTCCGTGGCGGTGATTACGAAGGAGCCGCAGCTGCTGGTGGATTTCGTGATGCACGAGATGCACCGCGGTGTGACCACCTATACCTCCACCGGAGAATATACGAAAACGGAACGGCGGTCGGTGCAGATTATCTGTTCCCCGCGGGAGAGCTTGCAGATTAAAAGTTTTCTGGCGGAGCACGATGAGCATGCCTTCGTGACGGTGACGAAGCTGAGCAGCGTCTGGGGGCTGGGAAGGGGCTTCTCCGACATCCACGAGGTGGACAACAACTAGAATAGCATGAATTAAAAAAACGCATCCGTACGGGATTAGAATGTACGGATGCGTTTTTCGATGTCTTCGGCGGTGAGCTGAGCCAGCATGTTGAGGGCGGAGTAGGAAAGGTCCTCCCCCTCTTTGAGGATTAGATAGCCGTTCACGTATTCGCTCATCTGTTCCAAAACCTCCCGATGGGCGTCTCGAAGCTTCAAGCCGGAGACGTCCGCATACAGGGCGTTATCGTAGGATTCCAGTGGCAGGGTAATCCGGTAGTCGGCGGTGCGTGCCCGGAATTCCCCTTGGAGAGGATTGTGGACGTCCGGGAAAATCGATGCGTTCAGAGGGAACGGCAGTTCCTCTTCCCGGTAATACACCCGGGTGTTCACGTCCGGATTCATCGCCGTCATTTTCTCTACGGAGCAATGCTGAAGACCGGACAGCTGCAGTTTGTTCCCGGAAATCTTCGGCCGCAGGGATAGACCGGCATCCGGCAGGAGCGGAAATCCGTAGTTGGCCTGGGCTTGATGAAAATCCCCGTGAAGCAGGAGCGATTGCCCTTCGTCGGAAAACAGGCGCCGCAGAATTCGGTAGAGCTGCACCACGTCCTCCCGGTTGTGGGTGAGGAGAATCTTCTCCAGCATTCCGCTGTGGCTTGTGACGTATTCGTAATAAAGGCGAACGCTTTCCCGGCCGGAGATGGCATCGATTCGGTCGGTTCCGATGTGAAAAAAATTCTCCACGGATTTCTGGGAGAGGGCGGATAGCTGTCCCGGAAGTCCGGTGTTTCGCCGAATCCAGGAGTACAGGTCCAGGTTGTACATCTTTAGGGTAAAAGGAAAATGAAGGGCCTCCAGTCGCCGGTTCATAAAAGGAATATCGAAGGACGTACCGTTGTAGGTTACCAGGAAGTTCGTTTTCTGTTCATTCAGAAAATCCAAAGTAGCCCGGAGAACCCGATCCTCTTCATAGGGATCTTCCGCCAGAAACTGAGTTACGGATATTTCATTTTCTCCCGATGGAATGAGCAGTGCCGTCATGATGACGCGGCTGGTATTCCGTCCGTTGGCGAAACCGGTGGTTTCGATATCGAAGATGCAGGGTTTGAGAGAACCGTAGTATCGCCGGTACAGGGAACCGTTCAGTTCCGGCATTTTATATTTTCTGCAAAATTTTTTCAAAATACCCCTTCCTTTCCGGTGAATGAAGTGCTATAATGTCAGAGTTGCTTTCTGCAGAGAATTATAACACATCTGCAGCGGGCGGACAGGTCAAAATTTTGAAAACAAAAAAGTTTGAAAAAGTTGTTGACATGAGCCCGATACTTTGCTATTATAATATGGCGACGTGAGTGAGAACGAAATTCACAAAGCAATGAAGATGGCGGCGTAGCTTAGTTGGCTATAGCGTTCGGTTCATACCCGAAAGGTCAGTGGTTCGAGTCCACTCGCCGCCACCACTAATGTGGACGCTTAGCTCAGCTGGGAGAGCATCTGCCTTACAAGCAGAGGGTCATAGGTTCGAGCCCTATAGCGTCCACCACTTTTATGGCCGGGTAGTTCAGTTGGTTAGAATGCCAGCCTGTCACGCTGGAGGTCGACGGTTCGAGCCCGTTCCCGGTCGCCAAAATATGGTGGGTATCGTCAAGCGGTTAAGACCCAGGGTTGTGGCTCCTGTATGCGTGGGTTCGAATCCCACTACCCACCCCATATAGAGGCTATGAAAAATTAATATTATGTTGTTGGGGTATAGCCAAGTGGTAAGGCAATGGATTCTGATTCCATCATGCGCAGGTTCGAATCCTGCTACCCTAGCCAATTCGGCGACATAGCCAAGTGGTAAGGCTCGGGTCTGCAAAACCCTCATCCCCAGTTCGAATCTGGGTGTCGCCTCCACTACAAAAGAAGCGAGAAATCGCTTCTTTTGTTTTTTGCGATTTTTTACAGAATCCATATGGAAATGCGAGAACAGAAATCGTAATATAACATGTAGAGAAACGAATGAAAAGAAAGGACGGAAGCGTATGGAATCACCCGGACCAATTGCTTTTACCATCGGCACGATGGAGATACGGTGGTATGGAATTCTGATTGCGACAGGCGCCATGCTGGCGACACTGCTGGCGTATAAGCGGGCGCCGAAGCGGGGCATACAGCCGGACGATGTGCTGGATCTAGTGCTGTGGACACTGCCGATCGGAATCATCGGTGCGCGGGTTTATTATGTGATCTTTTCGTGGAATACCCTGTATCGATACAATCCCATGGAGGCATTCAACATCCGCGAGGGGGGACTGGCGATTCACGGCGGACTGATTTTCGGCCTGGTGACCGCCTGGGCGATCTGCCGGAAAAAGAACATTCCGTTCCTCTCCATGGCGGATCTGATTCTGCCGGGAGTGGCTTTGGCACAGTGCATCGGCCGCTGGGGGAATTTCTTCAACAGCGAGGCCTACGGTCGGCCCACCAATCTGCCGTGGGCGATTGTGGTGAACGGGCAGCACGTGCACCCTACGTTTTTGTACGAGTCCGTTTGGTGCGGACTTCTGTGCCTGTTCCTTCTCTATGTGGATAACCGGCATCGACGATTTTCCGGTCAGATTATGTGCCTGTACGGAATCCTGTACTCGGCGGAACGTTTTTTTGTGGAATCCCTGCGGACGGATAGCCTGATGCTTGGGCCTTTTCGGCAGGCCATGGTGCTCAGCGCATTTGTTTTTGTGGGAAGCGTCATTCTTTATATCTTCCTGAAGAGACGAGAAGAAAATTGAAATTAAGTCTGTATGATGTTACAATAAGTATTTGCCGGGAAGAGAAGTGATTCCGGGAATACATGCGAATAAAGATTTTGAGGTGAAATATGAAATTAGGTATTGTGGGTCTCCCAAACGTGGGTAAAAGTACGCTGTTCAATGCGATTACGAAGGCCGGTGCGGAAGCGGCGAACTATCCGTTCTGCACCATCGAGCCGAACGTGGGCGTGGTGACGGTTCCGGATAAGAGACTGCAGGTGCTGCACGATATTTACAATTCGAAGAAGACCATTTACACCACTATCGAATTCTGCGACATTGCAGGCCTGGTGAAAGGTGCGTCCAAAGGAGAAGGATTGGGAAACAAGTTCCTGGGTCATATCCGAGAGGTTTCGGCAATCGTGCACGTGGTTCGCTGCTTTGAGAATGACAATATCGTTCATGTGAACGGTCATATCGATCCGCTGGATGATATCGATACCATCAATACGGAGTTGATTTTTGCGGACCTGGAGGTTCTGGAGAGAGCCATCGTCCGGACGCAGAAGAACATGAAGGCGGACAAAAAGCTGGGATCCAAGCTGGCGATTCTAGAGCGGGCCAAGGAATGGCTGGAAAGCGGAAAGAATATTCGTGCCATGGAAATGGATGAAGACGATCACGAGGTGCTGGATGAAATCGATCTGCTGACCTCGAAACCGATCATCTACGTAGCCAACGTGTCCGAGGATGAAGTGGCAGATACGGACAATCCGTATGTGAAGCAGGTTTCGGAACTGGCGGCGGCAGAAGGTGCACGCTGCGTACAGATTTGTGCGGAAATTGAGGCTGAAATGGCAGAGTTGGAGGATGAGGAACGGGATGCGTTCCTGGAGGATCTTGGTATCGAAGAGTCCGGTCTGGACAAGTTAATCAAGGCATCCTACTCGCTGCTGGATCTCATTTCCTACCTGACGGCAGGCGAACCGGAAGTTCGTGCGTGGACCATCAAGAGAGGCACCAAAGCGCCACAGGCAGCCGGAAAGATTCATACGGATTTCGAGAAGGGCTTTATTCGGGCGGAAACCATCACCTACGACCAGCTGGTGGAATGCGGTGGCAATCTGGGAAAGGCCAGAGAAAAGGGCTTGATTCGCTCCGAAGGAAAGGATTATGTGGTACAGGACGGCGACGTCATCCACTTCCTGTTTAACGTGTAAACGAACGGCAAACAGAAGATTGCTGAAAATTATTTGCAAAACTGCTTGATTTTTGCAAAAGGATTGGTATAATGACTGTAGAGGTTATCCTTAATAATCTCTTTAATCTCTAGTCCCAATACCCTTTTTACGAAACAGACTGCTCCCCTGCGGTCTGTTTTATTTTTTGAAATTTTTGCGTTCCGTAATGTGAACTTGAAGTGAATAATAATTTAGCACAAGTTGATAAAAAGGAATGACAGATATGGTATAATACAAGGTAATTTACGTATATAGAGAAAACTGGGAGGTGACCGGAAATGAACGATCCAAGGGATATCAAACTGGCACAGATGCTTGTGAATTATTCCGTCCGGATTCAGCCGGGAGAAAAAGTATTAATCGATTACACCGGGGAGGAGTGCGTTCCTCTAGTAAAGAGAATTGTACGGGAGGTCTATGCTGCAGCGGGAGTTCCTTTTGTGAAGTGTGACCATCCGATTGTCACTCGTGAATTCCTGATGGGTTGCAGCGAGGAACAGGTGAAGATTCAGGATGATGCGGATTTGTACCTGATGAAACAGATGGATGCCTATATCGGGATTCGGGCGGCGGCCAATGCGGCGGAGTTCAGCGATGTGCCGGCGGAGAAATACCACCTGTATGAAAAATACACGGCGCCGAGTCTGAATGAACGGGTGGATCACACAAAATGGGTAATTCTGAGATACCCGACACCGGCGATGGCGCAGCGCATGAACCGGAGTCAGGAGGCTTTCGAGGAATTCTACTACAACGTGTGCACTCTGGATTATTCCAAAATGAATCGCGCCATGGATGCGCTGAAGAAGCGAATGGATGAGACGGATTGTGTGAGAATCGTGGCACCGGGAACGGATGTGACCTTCTCTGTTAAAGGTATTCCTTCGGTGAAGTGTGCCGGGGAGTGCAATATCCCGGACGGTGAGGTGTACACCGCACCGGTAAAGGATTCCATGAACGGCGTGATTACCTACAATACGCCGTCGGAGGAACAGGGATTCACCTTTGAAAATATCCGTTTTGAGATTAGAGATGGCAAGATTGTTCACGCCACCTGTAACGATGAGGAGCGGATCAACCGAATCTTAGATACGGATGCGGGCGCACGGTACTTTGGAGAATTTGCCATCGGGGTCAACCCATACGTGCTGCATCCCATGAAGGAAACCCTGTTTGACGAAAAAATCTGCGGAAGCATCCACCTGACGCCCGGAATGTGTTACGAGGATGCGCCCAACGGAAATGAATCGGCGGTTCACTGGGATTTGGTGCTGATTCAGCGAGCGGATTACGGCGGCGGTGAGATCTGGTTCGACGGAGAGCTGATTCGGAAGGACGGAATCTTCTTGCCGGAGGATTTACGGTGCCTGAATCCGGAGAATCTTCAATAACTATGAAATACGGAAGGATGGAGAAAACATATGTGGAATCGCGTTGAAGTGAAAGCAAAAGGAAAAGCCGGATTTAAAAGAAATTATTGGAACTGCGTCGTGGTGTCGCTGCTTTTCACGCTGGTAAGCGGCGGACTTAGCGGCAACGAACAGCGAATTACCCGGCAGATTGAGGAGAATTACGTGGACCCGGCCACACTCTTGGGATTCATCACCACGCCGAAGGTGATCGGCGGCGCCGCGGTGGGACTGGCTATCGGTATCCTGGTGTTCGGCGCATTAGAGGTGGGCTGCAGCCGGTTCTTCCTGCTCAATCAGCTTCAGCCGGCATCGGTTTCGGAGATGGGCTACGGCTTTAGTCACAATTACGGAAACAATGTGGGCACCATTCTGCTTCGGAATGTGTTCGTGATACTTGGAGTGATTCTCTTTATCATTCCAGGCGTGATTATGTCCTACCAGTACCGAATGGTTCCGTATATTCTCAGCGAGAAGCCGGAGCTGGGACCGAAGGAAACGTTGGATTACTCCAAGAAAATGATGGAGGGTCACAAATTGAATGCATTCATCTACGACTTCTCCTTTATCGGCTGGATTCTGCTGTCGATGTGCACCCTGGGCATCGTGGGAATTTTCTTTGCGAACCCGTACAAGTATGCATCGGATGCAGAGCTGTACCTGGCCATCCGTTCCGGCGAAATCAAGACACGGGACACTTCGGAGGAGCCGGAAGATGTCCATGTGAATACGTTTGAACTGTAGTAATCAATCAATAATGTGTACAGATAGGTAAATATGATGCGAACAGAGAGAAATGAACAAGAGAATGTGAAGAAGGACGAAAAAAAGAACCGGCGAAAACAGAAGATTGCCGGAGGCATTCTGGCAGTCGTTCTGGTAATCGGCGGCTTTGCCGCATATCGAATTTCAACGGTAAAAGAATTTCCGAACAATGCGAAGGTGGACGGGGTATCCGTTGGCGGATTGACCGTTCGGGAAGCAGAGGAAAAAATCAATCGGGAAGCAAATCAGGTTGAATTAAAGGAAGATGATCGGGATGCGGTAACCGTAAAAACCCAATTTAAGTACGAAATCAAGGATACGCTGAAGAACCGTCAGGCGCTGTCCGTGGTGGATCCGAGAAATTACATGGGCAGCGGTGCAAATTATACCGTGCCCCTGAAGGTGATCGGCGGAGAGAAGGAAACGGCGAAGAGGATTCGGAAGGCTATTCCGGATCACAAGGGAACCGTAGAAACAAAGGATGCCTATATCGACTACGAGACCATGCGGATTGTACGGGAAGTTCAGGGGGATACGTTGGATGTGGAAGGCTTGACGAAGGATGTGGCAGAGAACCGGGAACAGTCGCCGAACGAAATTGTTTTTACATTTAAAAGTAAAGACTACATCGCAACGCCAAAGGTGAAATTCGACGATCTCCAGAAAGAGCTGAAGTTTGCGAAATACTATCTGGCCGATGGATTGACTTTGCGGGCAGATTCCGGAGATACGGTGAAAATAACACCGAAACAGCTGTCGAAGGTGATTCTCTACACGGAGGATGGTCCGGAATACAGTGAAGAAGGCGCTCAGAAGGTGGCAAAGGAACTGGCGAAGAATTATTCTCAGGACGTGTACACGGTGGAGACGGAAGAAGGGGCGAAGAGCCTTATCAATTACGGAATCAAGAGCAGCGTGGATGAGAAGAAAACGGCGGAATCGATTCTGAAGGCTGCGAAGTCTAAGAAGAAAGGGACCTTGCACCTAAAGGCATCCAATCAGGATTTGAGTACCCGGGTGGAGGTGAGCATCTCCAGTCAGACGGTATATTACGTTCAGAACGGAAAGGTGAAGCTGAAGACATCGGTGGTGACGGGGGGACCGAACCATGCGACTCCTCGGGGAATCTTCCGGCTGGCATATAAGGAGCGTAATGTAACGCTGAAGGGATCCAACGGTGACGGAACGGATTATGCGTCTAAAGTAAGCTATTGGATGCCGTTCAACGGCGGCATCGGACTGCACGATGCGCCGTGGCGGAGCAGCTTCGGAGGCAGCATTTATCAGAGCGGTGGATCTCATGGCTGTGTCAATATGCCTCCGGCAAAGGCAAAGCAGCTGTTTGGATACATCGATGCGGGAACCCTGATATACGTGTATGACTGATAGAATCCGGTGACGGTGGTGACGGAAAGGAGTGCGGTATGAGGTCGGAGTATCGGCGCGGAATTCTGAAATTCGGAATTGCGGCGGCCATGATTGCGGTGGCCATGGTTTGCCGTTATCTGACTAAGACAGAGGATCTCAGCGACTTGGTGTGGAATGCCCTGTCGCTGCTTCGCACCGGAATCTACCTTTCGCTAATCTATATGTGGATGCTGTCCATTCGATTTCGGATTCGTCAGAGCCAGGTCCGAAACTATCTGATGATGACCGGATTCCTGCTTCTGTTCTGGTTTGGATTGCGGACCTGCAAGTACAATTACGTGCACAGCATGAACGGCAGCTGCATCTGCTGGTACGGGTTCTATATCCCGATGGTACTCATTCCTCAGATGGCGGTTTTCGTTGCCTGCTGTCTGGGCAAAAGGGAGGATTACCGGATTCCGTGGGGATATCGCCTTCTGTACATTCCTTCCGCCATCGCAATTGCTGTGGTTTTGACCAATTCCTTTCATCAAAAAGTGTTTTTCTTTCCTCCGGGAGCGGAAAATCCGTTAGCGGATTACACCTATGGACCGGCATACTACTGCGTCATCGGTTGGATTCTGGCGGAAGTGACACTGTTTTTTGCAATTTTATTTCTAAGGAGACACAGAAGTAAGCTGAGATGGCGAAACAGTATTGTATTCCTGCCGATTTTGGTGATGATTGGATATTCCATCCTCTATATTCGGAAGGCGCGCTTCATCTATTGGTTTGCGGGGGATATGACGGCCGCATTGACGGTAATGATACTGGCGACTTGGGAGCTCTGCATTGCGCTCTCCATTATCCCGTCCAACAGCAACCACGCCATGCTGTTCCGATATTCCACGGTGGGAGCCAAGATTACGGATTCGCAGCTGAATATCATCTACAGGTCCGAAGGGGCTCGGGTGTTCAACAAAAAAACACTGTTGCAGGCATTGATTCGTCCCATTAACTTTGATAAATTTCGTTTGGCGGGAACGGAAATTCGAGGCGGATACGTATTCTGGAATGAGAATATTTCGGATGTTCGGAAAACGATACAGGAACTGCAGAGCATTCGGGAGCAGCTGCGGGAGAAGAACCGGCTGTTGCAAAGCGAGGTGAAACTGCAGGAAGAAAAAGCGCGAATTAACGAACAGATTCGTTTGTACGATTCCATTCGGAGTGAAATCCACCCAAAGCTCAGTCAGTTGGAGTCTCTGCTGGAACAGATGGACGTGGATTCCATTGAGGGGTGGATGCAAATCTGTGTGCTGGGAACCTATATTAAGCGGAGGAGCAATCTAATTCTTCTGGGAGAGGAATCGGGTCAAATTCCGGTGCGAGAGCTGGAACTGTCCCTGCAGGAATCCATGGAGAATTTGAAATTATGCCGGGTTCCGGGAAATATGATTTGTCGAGGTGCCGGATATATCGATAAAGAAAATGCGGTGCGGTTATACGATGCGGCGGAATGGCTGTTGGAACAGGTTTGGAAGACCATTCGGGCGTTTATCATTACCGTGGCAATTCAAGACAACACCGGGTATGTGGCGTTCAACATAGACGGAACGCCGGACGTGCTGGGAGATGCGAAAACTGTTTTTATGGAAGAATTCGGCTTGCCTTGCGATATCCAGATTCAGGAACGGGATATTCGAATTCGAGTGGAAGTGAGAACAGGAGGAACGGAACAATGAGTGGTCTCGGGGACTTCGGCACGATTGTTCAGTCGGTGGATTTGATTTTCATGTTTCTAAACTGGGCGACGAGCCTTTTCGTCGTAATCGGTGCATTGCTGGTACGGGGAAAGCGGATGATGCGGGACTTGCTGATGGCACTGCTGCTCTTCACCGTGGATTCCTGGTTTCTGCTGCTGTTTACCGGAGGCGTGGACATGGATTTTCCCAAGGCGTGGGTACTGATGCCGATTGCGCTGGCGGTTTTTATGAGCATGAAAATCGATCTCTACACCGCCCAATCGAGGAATCAGGAAATCAGCCGGTTCTCCATTCAGGAGAGTACCAATAAATTCCCAATCGGCTTGTGCTTCAGCCGACTGGATGGCCATCCCTATTTGGTGAATGCCCGGATGGATGAGCTGAGCTATCGGATTGCCGATCAACCGGTGATGAATGCCAACGAATTCTTTGCTCAGGTGCAGGCGGGAAACCGGGAGGGCATTTGCCGAACGGAGAGAGATGGAATTCCCTTGCTGCGATTTCCGGATGGCCGCACCTGGAGCTTTCAAAAGGAACTGTTGAAGACCGATGGGGAAGAGATTCTGCAGATTGTTGCAATCGATACCACGGAACTGGAGCTGCTGCTGGAGAAGCGGAGGAATGAGAACCGGAAATTAGAGGAAATCAATCACAGACTTCAGGAATACGGAAAGTCGGTGGAATCTCTGGCGACGGCAAAAGAATGGCTGGATACGAAGATGCGGATTCATGACACAATCGGGCAGAATCTGATGGCAACCAAATACCTGTTCTACGATAAAGGGGATGAGGCTCGGCGCGAAGCGATTCGCGAAAATTGGAAGAGGACGGTGAGAATGTTGCAGCATGACGAGGATGTGACGGAACCGGATGACGGGATGAAGTACTTCTTGGATGCGGCCCGAAAAGTAGGCGTTGCGGTTCATCTGGATGGGTCGATACCGAAAACACCGTCGGTTCGGGAGTTGATTGCCGCCAGCGGAATTCAAATGCTGACCAATGCGGTGCGCCATGCGGATGCCCGGGAACTGTGGGTGATTATCGAAGATGAACTCATGAATTACCGAATGCTTTTCTATAATGAGGTGAAGAAGGAAGCGAAGGTCGGTTCCGGCAACGTTGTCGAAGGCGGCGGCCTTTCGGGGCTTCGAAAGAAGGTGGAAGAACTGGGCGGAATAATGACGGTTTCTTCCGGTGAATACTTCCAAATTGAAATTATTATGCCAAAAGGAGGACGCGACTATGTATAATGTAATGATTGTAGAAGACGATCCGATGGCGAGGCGCCTTCTGGAAATTATGGTAACTTCCGATGAGTCCTATCATTTGGCGGTATCGGTGGAAAGCGCTTCTGTTGCGGAAGTCTATTGTATGACGGAAGCCATCGATTTGATTCTGATGGATGTGTGCACCGCCCTCCATGCCAGCGGACTGGATGCAGCCATTAAGATTAAGAAGCGGTTTCCGCAGATTCGGATTATTATCATCACCAGCCTTCCGGAATGCAGTTTCATAGAACGCGCTCGAGAGGGCGGAGTGGACAGCTTCTGGTACAAAGATCCTTTCGAAAATAAACTGCTGGATATTATGAATCGGACTATGATGGGAGAATCCATCTACCCGGATCAAAGTCCTACTTCCAATATGGGACTGGCTACGAGCTCGGAGTTTACAGAAAGGGAATTGGATGTCCTTCGGGAACTGATTAGCGGAGATACGGATGAGATGATTGCAGAGCGGTTGAACCTGTCGGTACATACCATAAAAAAACACGTAAAAAGCATGTTTCAGAAGACGGGCTGTACCACCCGAACGCAGCTTGCGGTGATGGCGCTGGAAAGCGGGATTGTGGTTCGCGGAATTTAGACAGAGAACGTCATGAAAATTAATTATAAGAATAATAAAAGGCGAGCACCTCAGCTCTTTAAAGCTGGAAGCACTCGCCTTTTCTCGTTTCTTTTTATGAAATTATTTTTCATCTTCCTGCAAGAGGGATTCTTCGAATCGATGATCCGATTCCTGTTCCTCCAACACCCGGTGATATTCTTCAAAAATTGCGTCGCAAATTTTTTCGCGGGTCTTTGCAGTGAGGGGGTGAGCGATATCGCGGAAATCGCCATTTCCTAACCGCTTATTGGGCATGGCGATAAATTCGCCATTGCTTCCGTTGATGATCTTGATGTCGTGAACGACGAATTCGTTGTCGATTGTAATGGAAACGACGGCCTTCATCTTCTCATCATCGGTAATCTTTCGTATGCGTACGTCTGTAATTTTCATCAATAGCCTTCCTAATATGGATTGTTCCTGCATGTTTTCCAACAATATTATATAACGATAGAACAAAAAAATCAATGGAATTCTAATCAGAGTGTTATATTTCTCAGTTTATTTTTTTAAAAGGGGTTTTAAAATGACAATTGAAAAAATGACCGGATTAAGAGGAGTCATATTCTTGTATTACGGTGAAAAATACTCTATAATAACTCTGTATGATTCATCAGGAGGTGTGTTGATTGGAGAGCATTTCAAATTACAAAAGAATACATTGTCTCGGAATCGGCGGAATCGGACTTTCTGCGGTTGCCGAGATTCTACAGAATAACGGACATATCGTGTCCGGAACGGATTTAAATGAAACCGACGTGACCCGACATTTGGAGAGCGTGGGCATTCGCGTGGTGTATGAGCATCGTGCCGACAATGTGGACGGTGTGGATGCCGTCGTATATTCCGCAGCGGTTTCGGCAGAGAAACCGGAAATGGTTCGCGCGAAAGAACTGGGCATTCCGTGTTTCAGCCGTGCAGAGGTTCTGGGAATGATTATGGAGCATTACAAGAACAGCGTGGCGATCTGCGGAACCCACGGAAAGACCACGGTGACATCCATGACTTCCCTGATTCTGCGGAACGCGAAGTACAAGCCGACGATTCTGGTTGGCGGAAATCTGGATGAGATTAACGGAAACGTGGAAATCGGAGCGAACGAGTATTTTGTCACAGAGGCCTGTGAGTACATGGACAGCTTCCTGCATCTGCGTCCTCGCATCGGGGTGCTGCTGAACATCGATTCCGATCATCTGGATTATTTCAAGAACATCAATAATATCAAGAAGTCCTTCCGTCAGTTCGTGGAGCAGATTCCGAAGGAGGGCGTGGTAATTGCCTTTGACGGAAATCCGTTTGTTCGGGACGTGCTTCAGGGCATGGAAAACCGGATCACCTACGGATATACGGAAAGCAGTGATTACTGCGCGGTGAACATTCAGTTCGATGATAACGGATTCCCGGAATACGACCTGCACTACAAGGGCGAGCTGCTTTGCCACGTGCATCTCAGCGTGCCGGGCGAACATAACGTGCTGAATTCCATGGCCGCTTTTGCGACGGCACATTACCTTGGCGTGGATACGGAGGTCATTACGGACACCTTGCTTTCCTATCGAGGAACGCATCGCCGTTTTGATTTTACCGGCTATACTGAAATCGGTGCAAAAATAATCGATGATTATGCTCACCACCCGACGGAAATCAAGGCGACACTGAGTGCGGCAAAGAACATTCGCCACAACGATTTGTGGTGCATCTTCCAGCCTCACACGTACACCAGAACAAAAGCATTGTTCGATGACTTCGTGGATTCCTTCGGAATGGTGGATCATCTGATTATTACGGATATCTACGCTGCGAGGGAGAAGGATGTCTACAACGTATCTTCTCAGAAGCTGGAGGAGGCCATGCAGGAGAAACATCCGGATAAGGATATCCGATACATGGGCGATTTTGAAAGCATTGCAGAATATGTTGGTAAAAATGCCGGAAAAGATGATATCATTATTACGATGGGTGCCGGTGATGTCTACAAGATCGGAAAGATGCTGCGCACCGATGAGAGCAAAGGAGAATAGATGAATTTTGAAGAGTATCGTTCCCGGGAAAGCGAGCGAATTCAGGCGAACCGGAAACGTATGGAAGAAGACGGAGTCATTTTCCAAGATATTTACAACGCGTATATCGACGACTCCGTGGTAATTGAAGAAGGTGCTTTTATCGCCTGCAATGTTACCCTGAAAGGAAATACCGTAATCCATCGGGAGGCGTTTATCGGACAGTCCTCTTACCTGGAGAATGCAGAAATCGGTGCCGGAACGAAGGTTCAGACCTCATACATTCTGGACAGTAAGGTGGGAGAGAACACCACGGTGGGACCTTTTGCCTATATTCGTCCGGGAAGTGTAATCGGCAATGAATGTAAGGTGGGCGACTTCGTGGAAGTGAAGAATTCCACTTTCGGCGACGGAAGCAAATCCTCTCATTTAACCTATATCGGTGATGCGGATGTCGGAAAGAATGTAAATCTGGGTTGCGGCGTGGTATTCGTGAACTACGACGGCGCGAAGAAATATCGCTCTACGGTGGGAGATGACAGCTTTATCGGCTGCAATTCGAACCTGGTTGCACCGGTAAACGTGGGCGACGGTGTCTATGTGGCAGCGGCAACCACCATAACGGAAGACGTTCCTTCCGATGCGCTTTGCATTGGACGCGTTCGCGCGGAGAATAAAGAAGGCTGGGTATCCAAGAGAAAGATTCTCAAGAAGGACCAGTAGGACAATCGTTACTTAATTTTTTATTTCTAATATATGCTTAGGGGGTATATACACATGGAAACAAAGGCTTTTTCCAACATGAAACTTTTCGCATGCAACTCGCATCCGGAGTTGGCAAAGGAAATTGCAGATCTGATGGGCGTAGAACTGGGAAAGGCAACCGTTAGCAAGTTCAGCGACGGTGAGATTTCTGTCAGCATCTGGGAGTCCGTTCGTGACAAGGATGTATTCATCATTCAGTCCACCGGAAATCCGGTAAACGACAATCTGATGGAACTCCTGATTATGGTGGATGCCATGAAGAGAGCGTCTGCAGGCAGCATCAATGCGGTAATTCCGTATTACGGTTATGCTCGTCAGGACAGAAAAGCAAAGGCCAGAGATCCGATTACGGCAAAGCTGGTGGCAGACCTGCTGGTAGCAGCCGGTGTGGACCGGGTAATCACCATGGATCTTCACGCAAACCAGATTCAGGGATATTTCGACATTCCGGTAGACCATATGATCGGACTGCCGACTTTGACGGAATACTTCATTAAGAAGGAGATGGAAGACGTTGTTATCGTATCTCCGGACCACGGAAGCGTACCGAGAGCAAGAAACATGGCAGAGCGCATGAACTGCCCGATTGCGATCGTGGACAAGAGAAGACCGGAGCCGAACAAGAGCGAAATCATGAACATCATCGGAGATATCAAAGGTAAGAATTGTATCATTCTCGATGATATGATCGATACCGCAGGAACCATCACCAATGCGGCAAATGCCATCAAGGACATGGGCGCAAAAGAAGTATACGCATGTGCTACCCACGGCGTACTGTCCGGTCCGGCTATCGAGAGATTGGAAAAAAGTGCGATTAAGGAACTGGTAATTCTGAACACATTGCCGATTCCGGAAGAGAAGAAAATTGACAAGATGACCATTCTCTCCGCTGCACCGATTTTCGCTGAAACGATTTCCAGAGTATATACGCACGGTTCTGTCAGTGCAATGTTTAACTAATCCATGTATATCATTGCAGGACTAGGCAATCCGGGCTCAAAGTATGAGAACACAAGACACAATATGGGGTTCAAGGCCATCGATGCCATGGCATCGGAATTCGGAATCGATGTGAATCGGGCCAAATTCAAGGGCTTAATCGGAGAGGGTCGTATCGGAAGCGAAAAGGTAATTTTACTGAAGCCTCAGACCTATATGAACCTCAGCGGGCAGTCGGTTCGGGAGATTATGAATTTCTATAAAATCCCGGAAGAGAATTTAATCGTAATTTACGATGATTTCGATTTGCCCATCGGGTCGATTCGTGTTCGAAAAAGCGGCGGTCCCGGAACACATAATGGAATGAAGTCCGTGGTTCAGGAACTGGGATTTCGGAAATTCCCCCGGGTTCGGGTGGGAATCGGCAGCAGTGACGGTTCCACCATCCAATTTGTCATTGGAAAAGTGGGGAAGGATGAACAGCAAATTCTGAACGAAGCGGCAGAGGCAGCAGCATCTGCGGCAGCGGATATTATTCGCATTGGAATTGAAAATGCGATGAACATCCATAATACAAGAAAGAGCGAAAAAAAGGATGATCATTAACTTCACAGGGGTAAGCGGCAGTCGTGTCGCTTACCTCGCTTCCAAAGAAATAAAGAATTACAACTCAACATTAATCGTGGTATCTTCCGGCCTTGTTGCGGACAGGCTCAGGGAAGATATTTCTTTTTTTGTACCCGATATTTCGGTTCAGGCACTTCCGGAAAAAGAAGATTTTCATTTTCTCTACGAAGCCCGAGACAAGGACGAATTGGTGCGGCGAATTCGCGGCATGGAGTCATTGGCGGGAACTTCCCACGATGTGGTTATCGTGCCGATTTCCGCCTTGCTTCCGCCGGTGGATGAAAAAGCGCATTTTCTGAAGTATCGGCGAATGATCCGGCTGGGGGATGAGGTGGATCCGGATGAGCTGAAGAATTTTCTGGTTCAAGCCGGATACGAGTACAACAGCGTTACCTCTGCACCCGGAGAATTCAGCGGACGAGGCGATATCATTGATGTATATTCTCCTTCCATGGAGAACCCGGTGCGTATCGAATTCTTCGATACGGAAATCGACTCTCTGCGAACTTTCGATCCCGTTTCCCAGCGGTCCGTAGAGTCCATTTCGCAATTCCAAATCGTCCCGGCGGTGGAATTCATGCCGGAACCGGAAGCGGTGGAGAAAGCCTTAGCGCGGATTGAAAAAGAGTACCGGAAGCGAATTGACGAGCTGAAGGAGCAGCGGGAAAAAGAAAATCTGAAAGACGGCCGAATCGAACGGTACGAAGAGGAGCTGGGCCGCATCCGGGAGATGTTCCGCAACCGCACCAACCTGCCGATTTTTTCGGAATACATATCCTATTTTGATGTGCCGGAAACCCGGATGTGGAACTATATGGACAACGGTTTGGTACTGGTGTACGACCCGGCCCGAATCGGAGAGGCCATCCCGGAATATCAGGACAAGGATTCCTTCCTTCGGATGTACCGGGAGTGTGAGAATATTCGGATTACCACGCCTTTTCCGGAGCGTATTGAGGGCGTGGACCGGCTGGATGAAATTCAAAATATTGAAAGCCGTCCGGTGGCACCCTTTAACGGACAGCTGCAGATGCTGGCCTCCTCTGTCAAGGGGTATCTGAAGAAGGGGTATGAAGTGCATCTGGTGTCCTCCACGGAAGAACGGGGAGATCGGCTGCGGGAATACCTGGACGAAGGGGGCGTTCACGGAAATCTTTTATACGATACCGGAAACCTGAGCGCCGGACTAATTCTGGAAGAAGAACGATTATGCTATATTTCGGAAAATGATATTTTTCCGGGACAGAAGAAAGCTCTTCGCCGAAAGAAAAAGAAATCTCCGTCCATCGATTTCTCGGATCTTCAGAAAGGCGATTACGTGGTACACGAGGTTCACGGAATCGGTCGATTCGAAGGAATCAAGACGCTGGAGACGGACGGAGAAGCGAAGGATTATCTGAAAATTCATTACGCCGGATCGGATGTGCTGTACATTCCGACGGAGCAGTTGGATATCATTCAGCGGTATATCGGAAATGAAGGAAATGCACCGCGCCTGTCGAAGCTTTCCGGCGGAGAGTGGCGGCGCACCCGGGATCGGGTTCGAAAATCCGTTATGGAAATCGCGGAGGATTTGGTAAAACTCTATGCGGAGCGGGAAGCGGCCGGCGGATATGCCTTTTCCAAAGACACGGTATGGCAGCAGGAATTCGAGGATGATTTTCCGTATACGGAAACGGAAGACCAGCTGCAGGCCATCGCGGAAATCAAGGAAGATATGGAGAAACCGCTGCCGATGGATCGCCTGCTTTGCGGTGATGTGGGATACGGAAAGACGGAAGTGGCGGCTCGGGCAATTTTCAAGTGCATTTCCGAAGGCCGTCAGGCGGTTCTGCTGGCACCCACCACCTTGTTGGCGGATCAGCATTACCATACCCTAAAGGCGCGCTTTGAGAAATTCCCTTTTGAAATTGAAATGCTCTCCCGTTTCCGAACGGATGCGGAACAGACGAAGATTATCGAAAAGCTGAAAAAAGGAACCTTGGATCTGGTCATCGGAACCCACCGGGTGCTGTCCGATGATGTGAAGTACAAGGATTTGGGATTGCTGGTCATCGATGAAGAGCAGCGCTTTGGCGTGAAGCACAAGGAAAAAATCAAGATGCTGCGGAAGAACATCGATGTACTGACCCTGTCGGCCACGCCGATTCCGCGGACACTGAACATGTCCTTAACCGGAATTAAGAATATCAGCACCATCGAGGAACCGCCGCAGGATCGTCTTCCGGTGCAGACTTACGTGACGCCGGAAGATGAAACCCTGATTCAGGAAGTCATCGAACGGGAACTGAATCGAAACGGTCAGGTGTTCGTCATCTACAATCGGATTAAAGGCATTCGAAAAGTGGCGGAGACCATTCAGGAATTGGTACCTCAGGCACGGGTTGGCGTCGGTCACGGACGGCTGGATGAGCGAAGCCTGGAGAACGTGATGGTGGATTTCGTGGAGCATCGTACGGATGTGCTGGTATCCACCACGATTATCGAAACGGGAATCGACATTCCAAATGCCAACACCATCATCATCCTGGATGCGGACCGAATGGGTCTGTCTCAGCTGTATCAGCTCCGAGGCCGCGTAGGCCGATCCGATACTTTGGCGTACGCATATCTGACCTATAAGCCGGAAAAGGTCCTTACGGAAATTGCCCGGAAACGGCTGGCGGCCATTCGGGAATTCACGGAATTCGGTGCGGGCTTCAAGCTGGCCATGCGGGATCTGGAACTTCGCGGTGCCGGAAACGTGCTGGGAGAAGCGCAGCACGGCCACATTGAAGGCATCGGATACGAGCTGTATTGCAAGGAAATCGAGCGGGCGGTCAGCCGCTTGAAAGGGGAGGATGTGACCGAAAGCCGTTCGGAGAGCACCTTGGAGTTCAACGTACCGGCACGGATTCCGAAGCAGTATGTCGGGGATGAAACCCTCAAGCTTCAGGCGTACAAAAAGATTGCCCAGATTGAGACGGAAGAAGATGCGGATGATGTAATGGAAGAGATGATGGATCGGTACGGAGATATGCCGGAGGTCATGGTGAATCTGATTCGGATTGCGGAAATCCGAAGCGCATCGGAACGCCTGGGTATTGAAATCCTGAAACAACTGGGAAATCGGGTGCAGATTACGTTCTACGAAACGAACCGCATGACGGCCTACGGGCTTGTTATGGCCACTCAGGCGCTGGGGAAAAAACTGACGATTCAGAGCGGAAAAATACCGTCGCTGAGCCTGTTCGTGGGTACGAACGACGTGTTAAAGCAGGTGTTAACGCTTCTTCGAATTCTGCAGAAAAAAGAACCGGAAGAGCAAAAGGAGGAACTCAGATGATTTTTGAAAAAATTGGATTGATCGATTCGTCATTTCAGTATCAGTCGGATATGACCGTTGTAACCAAAGGCGACCGGATTGTCTATATCGGTTCCGAAAAACCTTCGGAGGAAATCACCCGTGAAGGCGGCCCGGTCTATGACGGAACGGGAAAAGTACTTTTACCGGGATTCTACAACGCCCACGGCCATTCCCCCATGTGTTTGATGCGGGGTTATGGAGAGAACCTTCCGCTGGATGAGTGGCTGAACAACCGGATTTTCCCCTTTGAGGCGAAGTTGTACCGCAAGGGCGTGTATTGGAGCACCCTCCTGACCACGGCAGAATCCATCCGTTACGGTATCGTTTCCACCTCGGATATGTACATGTTCTGCGATGATATGATTCGCAGCATTTCGGAAAGCGGAATGAAGAGCAACATCTGCCATTCCGTAACGAATTTCACCGGAGCAGCGCCGGATGAGAATCCTTCTTTCAAGAACATGAAGGATTTGATTCTCATGTACGACGGATTTGAAGGTGGTCGGATTCACACCGATGCCTGCCTCCATGCGGAATACACGAATGATGAGGGGACCGTTCGGGCGGTGGCGGATGTTGCCCGGGAATTCGGCGTTCCGATTCAGGTGCACGTGTCGGAAACGGAGAAAGAGACGCGGGAATGCATGGAGCGCCACGGGGGACGCACCCCGGTAAAATACCTGTCGGACATGGGATTCTTCGATTCTCCGGTGACGGCGGCCCACTGCGTGTGGCTGAACGACGAGGATCGGCAGATTCTGGCAGAGGGAAAAGCCACGGTTGCGGTGAATGCCACCAGCAATCTGAAACTGGGCAGCGGAATTTGCGACACGCCAAAACTCCTGAAAGCGGGGGTGTCGCTTGCTCTCGGTACCGACAGCGTTGCCAGCAACAACAATCTGGACTTCTTCGAAGAGATGAAGCTCTTCGCCCTTCTGGAAAAAATAAAAGGCGGCGCGGATACCATCGTCCGGCCGGAAGATGTGCTGTATGCGGCCACCAGAGCCGGCGCCCTGTCTCAGGGTCGGGAGGACTGCGGCCTGATTCAGGAAGGATTCAAGGCAGACCTGATTGTGGTGGATGCGGATGTGCCGAACATGCAGCCGGTGCACAGCATGCTGAACAACCTTGTGTATTCCGCATCCGGCAAAGATGTGCGGCTCACCATGGTGGATGGAAAGGTGCTGTATCAGGATGGAGAATATACTACCATTGACTTGGAAAAGGTGATGGCGGAAACCGATAACGCTCGGAAAAAGATACTGGACAGCCTGAATCGGTAGACTGAGCCAAACGAATCTTTTTTTACCGGAAAAAGAATAGGAGAAAAAATGCGACTGGATAAATTTTTGAAGATTTCTAGAATTATAAAAAGAAGAACGGTAGCGAAGGAAGCCTGCGAGCAGGGCCGCGTTCAGGTGAACGGAAAAGTGGCCAAGCCGGGGGTGGAAGTGAAGGTGGACGACCTTATCACGGTAACCTTTGGAACCAGCGAATTGACGGTACAGGTCAAAAAACTAACCGAGTCCTGCAAGAAACAGGACTCGGAAGGGATGTACGAAATAATCAGCTAAATGCCCTTTAAACTGCCGGCCGGAAAATTCGCCGGGTTGCTTTGCTCAGCACGAGAATCAGTGCGGTGTCGATTGGCACGCAAAGGAGCTCTTTGACGAATCTGGCCGGCAGCATTGCCATATAGCCTTTGCCCAGGATAATGGTGAGCCAGAAGGTATTCACCAGAAGATTGATGCCCAATACCACTGCGATGACGGCTGCAAGACTCGTTCCCACTGTCACCTTGCGTTTGTGCAGGAAGAGGCCGTAGATGATGCCTGTGAGGCAGGCGGAAACCGTGAAGCCCGGGAAGTAGGCGCCGGTTGGGAAAATGAGGCTTCCCAGAACGTCAGCCAGCGCGTAGGCGCCGCCGCCCCATATTGGACCGTAGTACATTGCGACGATTACCATCGGTAGAAAGCCGAAACTGATTCGAAGCATCGGCGTGCTGATGCCCACGAAGCGGGTCAAGATGACTTCCAGCGCAATGAGAATGGCGGTAATAACGAGCTTTTCAGTGTTTGTTCTTTTTCTTTCCATTAAAAAATCTCCTTAAGATTATAATAAAAGAAGTAACGTAAACTGCTGGTATTATAATCAGGAGATTGTATATTTCCTCTATAATATTTGCAGTAGTGGATGCAATATCAAACCGCAACATGTCGTTTTCGGTCACAGACAACATCCCATTCTGTGAAACTTAACGCTTGATATTTACTCTACCGTTCTCGAATATACCACAAAAGGTACAATAGAACAACCGCAAAATTGCATTTTCGAAAATCTCGATTTTTCTCGATTTTTTAGGGATATGATTTTATCCTCTTTCGTATTAGAATGAAAATACTTCATGAAGCAGGAAAAGAGAGTGTAGAGTGATGATATTCCAGGGGGGAGAAATATGGAAAAAGACGGTAATGGAAGCAAGGACGTAATCCCGATTATAACGAAAGAACGATACTGCAAGATAAAGGTGGATGAAATCGAATTCATCGAACAGATTGAGAGCATGCTCCATATCATGACTATTGAGCATCAGGAGTACATCTTCCGGGGAAAAATAGAGGATATTGTGCCGATTATTTCCGGGAAAAGCTTCTATCGGGTGATGAAGAAGCTGGTGGTGAACTTTGATAATGTACAGAACATGGGTAAAAGCACTATGAATTTCGTCTCCGGCATTACGTACGGAATCGGTCGGAACAATTTTCTGAAGGCTCGGCGGGCATATAAAAACTATCTGTATGGGTATCCGCCGTTTCTGGGAAGGGAAGAACGTCGCGGGAGCAATGTAGCGGAAACCTTTGAATATCAAGGTGGAGAGGAGGATATGGAGGAGGAATAAAATAAAATTAAAAAAATGCTTGCTTTTTGGTTGCAGCAGCAGTATAATAAAAAAGCTCTCAGGAAAAATATTCATGAGAGAAGCGCTGAAAGGCTGAAACAAAATTTTTAAAAAAAGTTTTAAAAAAGTGCTTGACAAAGCCTTGAAAGTGCGATATACTAAATAAGCTGTTTCACTTGAGACAGCAAGAACCTTGAAAACTTCATAGTGCAGAACCGGTCAAAGACGGAACACATTTCGATGGAGATTCTGTCTAAGATCAGTATAAGAGACAAACGATGTACAAATGATTTTCGAATC
>Ga0129314_1000155_pt1 | contig 88509 bp, 59 predicted proteins | sample O1111metagenome_FD_94431 | JGI IMG/M metagenome (GOLD analysis project Ga0129314, IMG submission 94431) | Orangutan individual fecal microbial communities from fecal samples from Wisconsin, USA - O1111 metagenome | ecosystem: Host-associated > Mammals > Digestive system > Large intestine > Fecal...
GTTTGATTCGTATGATTGTATGCTTTGGTATGTACGGTAGAATGCACGACATTGGGATCATAACCCACATATTCCATAATATCGATCTCACCGTCATCGGGCCAAGCGGTAAAATTTTTCGGCATCATCCAGAAGGCGGGCCAAGTACCTCTCCCAACCGGTAGTTTCAGGCGTGCCTCAAAATAGCCATATGTCCAGCTTTTATCCGTATTCATACGGATGGAATAAACCGTTCCGTCTATTTTTTTTGCAGTGATAGTGAGAATACCGTTTTTTACGACAGCCAATTGCTCTCCATCTTTATCACCGCTGACATAGTGCTGCAGTTCTCCATTTCCCCAGCCTCCTCCACCGGTTTCGTACCACCATTCGGAAGCATTGGGGCGATCGCCTTCGTCAAACTCATCGTTCCACACCAGGGTATAACCTTCCGGAGCCTCGACATTGGGCACTGGTTTGCCTTCCTGTTCTACCGGAATGCTGACCCGTCGGGTTCCCGCTTTAACGACAACCGCACCTTCACGCGCTGAAGTACTCGTGTTAGCAGCAATGGTTACCGTTACCGTCCCGGTAGTATTGACGGAACCCGTAGGACTGCAGGTAATCCAGTCTTCGTTACTATAGACGGCCCACTCGCGGTCAGCCGTAACATCAATAGTCGAAGTCTCCTTACTATAACCTGCATAAATTTGGGTGGGAGAACAAGTAACGCTCCCGCTTGCTTCAATTTCGTTGTCTTTACTACTGCAGCACACTATAGCAAGCGCAAGTACCGACAAAAAAAACAGCTTCATTTTATTCATAATCATATAATTAAAAGCATGTACGGCAAAACCATGATGCCGTACTATGCTATAGATTCATTATTTTATTCGTTGCATTCGGATTCTTTCAGGATAATGCTGCTGATGGTGACTTCGGCATTCGCGGGATTCCCTCCAAAGTCAAATACCAAATTTATCTTATCAATGTCAATTCCATCCATAGCAGGCATCTTAAACACATAATCCTCATATGCGGTAAGATCAATATTCTTAGTGAAGAAAAACGTATTGTCATCGTCTACTTTGGTGAGTTTGACAGTTACTGACCTGATATCCTTGTTTGAATTAAAGATACAGCGAAAATCATACTTATTCGCAGCGCTGGTCGCAATATTGTCTGTTTTGAAATGCACCTGTGCCTGCCATTGGGAAAATGTTTCTTCGGACAACGTGATTTTGTACGAGTTGCCGTCAGCCACGAAGCCGGGGTCTGCTATCTGGTTCCAACCCGGGGCATAATAAAAGAAGTTCGTATAGCTAACCGACTTCCACATATTGCAGTCCGAGTCGGGTAGCCAGTTCACATCATCTTCTTCAGGTTCTTCGATGACAGTGCCGTCGTCACAACTATGCTCTTTCAATACGGTACGACTCACAGTAACGACCGTTTCTGCCGCATTACCGCCAAAATCGAGCACAAGGCTTACCTTCTCCATGTCAATACCGGCCATATCTGTCTGAATAAAGGTATAATCTTGATATGCTTTCAGTGAAATACTTTCCTGGAAGTAATACACTCCATCATCTCCCGTCTTAACCAGCTTTACTGTTACATTGTTGTGATCCTTGGTAGAATTGAAGATAGTCGAAAAATCATAATTCGTTGCTACATTAGTCGACAGGTCGGTCAGGAATTTCACTTGCGCCTGCCACTGGTCGGAGGTGGCCTCGGGCAAGGTAATCTGATAAGAATTACCGTTGTCGGCAAAGCCGGGATCATCTATCTGGCTCCAACCCGGAGCATAGTAAAACTCGTTGGTGAACGTTGTCGTCTTCCACATATTGCAATCACTATCCGGATCATAACCGCCCGGTTTTGTTTCTTCACCGCTTGTCAGGATATAATGCCACGCAATAGATCCGTTGTCCGAAATCAGCTCTATTTTAGTAGGTGAAATACCTGCCAGCTTATATTTCGGAGTATTGTAAATATCGTCGTTGGCGATATAAGGGAACAGCGTGTGTGCCGGGAACGTCAGGTAAATGTCGTTTCCTTCCGCGACAAAATCATAGGTGGTTACCTGTTCTGAAACGGCCGCCATAAAGTCATTCCCATCGTTGGTATTATACTCGCTGAATACGGAACAACCGGCATTCACATACACCGTGCCTCCCACACCCGGATTATAGGTATAGTCCATACCTGTTGTAAAGGTAAGTATATCGTCATAAAGCCCCCAAGCTGCTTTCTCGTTAGGCGACGCGCTCCACCAGCCCGTCCCGTCTGTTCCCGATTCTCCACAAGCCAAGTGTGCAGGTTCGCTGGCAGCAATTGACCATGTTTTGCTTTCAGTTCCGGCAAAGAATGTAATGTACTTGTCAAAGTCAACCATCGAGTTGTCAATCGTAAACGTCTTGATGATGGAACCATCGCTGATACCGTTTGCATTCCCGATCTTGATCTCTACCGTATAGGTACCGGCGGTACTGTAAATTTTGGTAAGCCCGTTCACTGTGGAATAGGTGGTCTTACTTTGTTCCTCAAAAATCCATATAGGATAAGCTGCCTTATTATTCAATGTGAACGTTACCTGGTTGATTTCCTGGTCGACAGTGATATTCACGTCAATATTCGCGGCCAGGGGGATACCAGCCTCATTCGGCGATGTAAAACCATCCGGGGAACAGCCTGCCAGGCAAAAAGCCATCGCCGCCATCAAGAGGGTAACCCTTATATAGCCATATATATTTTTCATAATTCTTCTATTTTATTTAATAGTTATTCTGAGTTAACGTACCTTGCGCCGCATCAATCTCATTTTGAGGAATGGGCAGGTATTTTTTATTGGGTGTCCATGAGTTTGTACGGTACTGTCCATCCGGAACAAGCACGGTAGTTGCTTTACCGGTACGTACCAAATCCCAGTAACGTTTTCCTTCGCCCACAAATTCCAACCGTCGCTCCTGAATGATATTGTCTACCGTGGCAGGAATGCTTCCCAATCCCGCCCTATCGCGTACTTCGTTTAAATAGTTCTGTGCCGTTCCCTTACCTGAAACACCGCGGGCTAAAAGCTCGGATGCGTACAATAATGTTTCCGCATACCTGTAAACACGGAAATTGTTATTGTAGTTCATATCGGCATCAGCAGCATGTCCTGCATTACCACCCACACGGGGCAGGTACTTCCTTAAAAAATATCCGGTATCCTGATAACGTCCTGTGTAAGTAGCACCAGTGGAAACGGTATAGTCGGCAAAATTAAGGATACCTCCATCGCGACGTTCATCGGCTTCGTCATACATTTCGTAAGTTTCCATGCGAACCGGTTCAAATCCCCATCCGCCTTCATAATCCGGACTGCTGCCCAGATTGTTTATGCCTATAAATTTCGGATAAACTGAACCACCGGCGCCAGTAGCATTGTCCCAGGCGCGTTTACCGGCAGTAGAAACATAATTGATCTCGAAAATCGACTCGGTATTCCATTCTCCCGCTTCTTCCCAGATTGAAGCAAAATCGTCTACCAGGCCGTACCTGCCGGAAGCGATAATCTCTTCCATATAGCTGAGAGCTTTGGAGTATCTGCTTTCGTCCTGCTGGTACATTACCACTTCAGTATAGAGCATATATGCCATGGCTTTCGATACACGTCCATACCATTGGCCCGTTGTACGCATGGGTAATCCTCCGTTATCGATCGCATCTTCCAATGATGTTATTATACCATTGTAAACATCATCGGCAGTGCTTTGCTCATGTATATAAGGGAACGTGAGATTCTGTTCATAATAGGGAATATTGCCCCACAATTTCCACAACCACGTATAATAGAACGAACGCAATACTTTTGCCTCGGCTGTATAAAGAGCCTTATTCTCGTTAGAAATATCAATTACATTTTCAATGTTTTCCACTACAACATTCGAACGGTTTACACCGGAATAGAATGTTGTCCAAAGATCACTTACCACAGAGGTGGGCAAAGCGTTGTAGTTAAACATACGGTGCAAATAAATACAGTCATTTTCATCGGCTCCCCCCACGTAAACGTCATCAGCCATCACATCTGAGACCAAACCGATATGCGTATATTGTCCCCATGCATAGTCAAACCATTTTAATGGGTCGTATGCGGCAACGAGAGCTTCAAAGATCCTTTCATCCGAATTATAATATTCGTCAACAAAAACCTTGTCGGGCGATTCTACATCCAGAAAATCAGTCGTACAGGATGTTCCGGTCATACCCAACAGTATGCAACTTATTAAAATTAAAGTATATTTTTTCATATGATTAAAATATCTATTTTCAAAGGTATCATATGGAACTCGCTTTTAATCATCCTCTTGTGTAAAAACAATTATCATGCTCTTTCCATTAGATAGCCTGATTAGAAATTAAAAATTTAAATTTAACCCGAATGTATACGTTCTTGCCTGAGGATATATACCCCGGTCAATACCGATCTGTGTACCTCCGGCGGAGATTTCAGGATCAAACCCTTCATATCTGGTAAAAGTCAGCAGGTTTTCAGCTGCTACAAAAAGGCGCAAGCTTGAAATCAGGAGATTTTTCGTCATCTCTCTGGGGAGGGTGTATCCCAACTGTATGTTCTTCAACCGCCAATACGAACCATCTTTCACGTACAGATCGGACGACAGCCAGTTGTTATTATCATCGGTAAAGGTGAATCGCGGAATACGGTTGGAAGTCCCTTCGCCCGTCCAACGATCCAACATATACGAAGGCAGATTGATATAAGCGATATCCGTACGGCGCGTCGCATCAAAAATATCGTTTCCTTGTGTACCCTGCCACATCATATTGAAATCAAAATTTTTCCATGCAACAGAAAAATTCAAACCAAATGTCCAGTCGGGCATACCTTTACCGATTTTGGTCTTGTCGTTATCATCAATTTTACCATCTCCGTTTATATCGACGAACCGTACATCCCCCGGCACCGCTTTAGGCTGTATCAAAGACACATTTCCATCGGCATCGGTATGGGTATAACTGTTGATTTCATCCAGGTTCTGGAAAATACCGTTGGTTTTATACCCGTAGAAGAAAGGGAACGGTTGGCCATTTTCGGCTCTCGATACAGTTCCCACATTCTGGTAATTGTCGTAATTTTCGAATCCGGTTTCATTACCCAATTTAATGAGTTTATTTTTCAGGTAGGTAGCATTCCCCCCGATACGAAAGTTAAAATCAGACACCTTGAATCTATAGCTTGTTTCGAATTCAAAACCGGAGTTTTCCATTTCTCCAACATTCCCCCATGGTTTGGATTCACCTACATAAGAAGGGATAGGCATTACCATCAGCATACCGTCCGTAATTTTCTTGTAATAATCACCACTGAACGTCAATGCATTTCTAAGCAATCCGAAATCAATACCGATATTGGTCTGTATGGATTGTTCCCAGCGCAGGTCTCTGTTTGCCAGTCCGTTTGGTTTGGTTCCGTTGAGCAGTCGTATGGCATCGCCTGTCCCGAAGAAATAGTTATTTCCGGTTTGGGTAAGCGCCACATAACGGAAATCATCGAGATTTTCATTACCGTTTTTACCCCATGAAAACCGCAGTTTTGTGCTGTTCAGCCAATCGGGACGATTTTGCGCAAATTCTTCGTTCATAATATTCCATCCCAGCGAGAAGGAGGGGAAGGTGGCCCAGGGATTGTTGGTTCCGAACCTGGAAGAGCCGTCGCGGCGAATAGTTGCCTGAAACATGTAACGTTCGGCATAGTTGTAGCTTAACCGTGCGAAATAAGAAGCCAGGGCATGAGGGTTAGTAGCACCTCCGTAAACCGACATGTCGCCGTTAGCAGCAGTACCGGTTGTAAAGTTGATATTCGCCTTGTTGGGATTTTCTTCCACCATATAGTAATTGCTGCCACCTAATTGGCGCCCGTTGGTTTTCTTTGCCGATTGTCCTAACAGTACAGCTACATTATGTAGTCCGATAGTTTTATCGTATGATAATGTGTTCTCTAACTGCCATACTAAAGAACGGTTCATCTGTGACCATACGGATGATTTTTCAGCCTTATTGGATTGTCCCAGGTAATACACGGGAGTCCAACCGTCGGTTCCCCAGAATGCCAGATCCGTTCCGAACGACGACCGGAATTTCAGATTATCCCATAGAGTCAGTTCGCCCCAGAAATTGGCAATAAACTTGTCGGCATTCCCTTTCTCACCCGGTAAAGTCAGTGCGGCCAACGGATTGACAATTTCATTATAGTCTGAGCCGGCAATGGTATAGATACGTCCGTTATTTTTATCGCGTACGGGACTAAAATTCGTCACGTTGGCATATCTTTCGAATACGGCATCCTCGTCTTCTTCATAAATTCCGAGGATAGGCGAGAAAGCAAGTGCACTGCCCAAAGGTGAACCATACTCCGAATTAGTGGTAATACCTTGCGACTGGATGCGCGAATAGGCCAGATTGGCACCAAAAGTGACATTATTTAACCAGTTACGCTCATTCTTGGCATCCATGAGCACATACGTGTTGTTGGAACGTAACGCAAGGCGTTTGTAATTGGAGCGGTCGAAATTTCCACCGACAATACCTTCTTGCGAGTAATAACCTGCCGACAGGTAATAGTTGAGCCGTTGCGTGGAGCCACTTGCGCTGAACTGATGCTGGGCTAACGGTGCGTTATAATTAAAAACTTCCTTCTGCCAGTTTGTCCCCTCCCCAAAGGAATAAGGATCGGCATAAAAGGGTGAGTTTCCCCCGTTTATCCTACCTTCGTTCATTAATATCGCATATTCGGTGGCATTCAGTACGTCCCGTTCTTTCCAAGGGCTTTGCATCCCGTATGAGAAGTCGTAGGTAAAACTCACTTTTCCCTCTTTCCCCTTTTTTGTAGTGACGAGAATAACACCATTCGCGGCGCGCGTACCGTAAATAGCTCCCGAAGCAGCATCTTTCAATACTTCTATAGATTCAATATCATTTGGGTTAAGGTAATCTATACCTCCGTCAATCGGCATGCCGTCCACAATATAAACGGGATTGGAATTATTAATGGTTCCGATACCACGCACACGCACCTTTGCTGCGTCACCGGGCTGACCGGAAGCGGAAGTAACAGTAACACCTGCCGTAAGCCCTTTCAACGCATTATCCACCCTGACGGGAGCCGTAAAGGCAAGATCATCGGCAGTTACACGACCAATAGCAGCGGTTACCACACTCTTGCGCTGCACGCCATAGCCAATCACCACCAATTCATCGAGTTGTTCGGCATCTTCCTGCAATTGCACGTTAAGTACTGTCTGATTGGTAATCGTGAATTGTTGTTCTAAGTAGCCGATATAAGATACACGAAGCGTAGCTCCTCTGGGTACGGATAATGCATAATTCCCATCTATATCAGTTACGGTACCAATCGTGGTTTCCGGAACGGAAATGTTGGCTCCGATGACCGGATCACCATTTTCATCAGTCACCCGTCCGCTCAGACGTATTTCCTGTTGCGGAGCCTGCGTTGTTTCACTTGTTGCGGCCGTCGACTTATCAAAAATATAAATTTTGCTGTCTCTCAGCTCGTAACCGATATTACGGGGTGTAAATAACTGGTCCAATACCTGCGTAAGATCGGCATCGGTCACCCTGATAGTTACTGCATCATTCAGATCCACCGCTTCCTTGCTAAACGCCAGGGTGTAGTCTGTCTGTTGGGTGATACTTTCCAGTACAGTTCTCAGATTTGTTTGGCTGAAATTCAGGTTCACTTTTTGTGCCGAACTGATTACGGTACTCAGCACAAAGAGCGACATCAGAATCATCCATCGCCTTTTCATTGGAATTTTTCCCATGGTTTGTTCTACATATTAAAAATTAGACATTAAAAATTTTTCACCTCACTAGAATTAATCTATCTCTCTACTTTTTATTACAGATACTGATTTAACACTTTTGAATGCTTGTTATCGCTTCTTTATAGTAGACACAGGGAAAAAGAAAAAGGATGAGTGAAAAGTAAAAATTTAACAAAATGACAAGAAAAACCGCAAAAACAACAGGAAAGAAATAATGATAAATCCTTTGAATAACAGGGATGCAAGATAAAAAAGAGAAACAAAAAAGTCACAAAGATCCGGGAAAAAGGATCGAAGGACAACAGAAACAATATCCGAAACATATAAATATTATATCGGTCAATCGGAAGCGAAGAAGCATTTTATATTTATTTTTCTCTCTTTCACTTCAATCTTAAAAGGATCGAGAACTGTAGTTTTACCGGCTTCGATCGTGAAAGTACGGGTATAATCTTTACACTCGGAGTGTTCAGGCAACGTTTTGGTATCGAGGGTAATGGTATAGGTCCCCATGGGCAGGAAAGTAGTGAATTTTCCGTCGGCATCGGTGACAACGGTTTGAACAACTGCTCCGTCGGTATTCATTACCATAAATCGAAGGCCTTCATACCTCGGCAGAATCTCCACACTATTCTCGTCGCTGATATAACCGACACTTCCCTGTAATGTACCGCTTTGTTTGAGGGGAATATTGATCACCGTTCTGGCACTTTGGACAGTGATTTTCTCTCGATCGAAGAACCAGCGTCCCGTCTGCATCGGCCTCACTATATACTCGCCGTAGGGTACCAACGAGTAGCGCACCTTTCCTTCTTTATCCGAAATAAAGGCTTTGTTATCAATGTTCAGCAGATAGCTTTCGGCCGGCTCATCTCCGTCATCATAACGGTTATTGGCGTTATGGTCGTAATAGACCTGAGCGACGACCTTGCTCTTCCGCCCCTTCATCGGCTGCGATTTGCTGAAATTCCATGTCACCCCCACCTGCACGTTGAACATATTACTGCTATTGATAAACGTGTATCTGTACCAATAAGCGTTCATAAAAAAAGCCATATTATCTTTCGTAAAAAAGTTTACAGTAAGGTTCGCCGATGGCACGCTGCCCTGATACACATCATGGCTGAAATTGATACCTGACGAGAAAGATAATTTTTTAGAAATATTTTTATTGATAGAAACCGAAGAGGTAAACCGGTTGAACTCCTTACGCTGTTGCTTCGCCATCATATATTCATAGAGGTAGTAAGCTCCTTTCTGGTATGAGGCGTCTATCATCACTTCCCGGAATGAGTAATTCAGGGTTGTTTTTGCCTGTCCCGAACGGCCACCTTCCAAAGGATCGGCAAAAAATCCAGCCTCCAGTGTGCCGAAGAAGGAGTGCCTCGCATTAGGGCTTTGCCATCGCCCTTGCCATCCCATGCGATGAGAAGCCATTCGCACATTCCCGGAAACAGTTCCTTCATCGAGCAAGGAAGTGTATGAGGGGGAACTTTCACCTTGATGCCGGTAATAGAGCGACGAAGTTACTCTCCCTAATTTTGGCAATGAGAGCATGATATTTCCATAACTGTTTTCCGAACGGTAAGTATAGTTGTAGGCGTACGATTTAGGTGCCGTTCTATTGTAACCAATACTGCCGCTGATATAGGTGTTTTCAGACAATCTTTTATTGACTCCCTGCGTAAGGGAGAGAGTTCCTTTTCTGCTTCCGGGAAAATATCCGTCGCTGTAATAACCTGATCCGTCCAAAGTGACTCCGAAAGGCAGATTACCCCTGTACCGAAGTTCTGCCGCACCGGAGAATTTGCTGTCCGGCAGGTTCTCATAGCTGCCCAATGCCCCATGCGTCTCCAGGTGGATGCTCCAATTTTTCCCTAACAAGCTTCTCCACTGAAGGCCGCCTACATTATATATTGCTTTTTCATAAGGGTTTTTCTGATAAATATAGGTCGCTTCCATACCCCTATCTGAATTATTGGCTCCCAATGCACCTTGCATGTAAAACGAGTAATACTCGGTAAACCATGGCCGTGAACCTATCAGGTTAAAATTCTGATCGACCGCACCGAAAGTGAGCGTCTTTCTCCTGTCGGCAGTCGACAACATTACTTTTGCGCCCCGGCCAAATAGCGGTAAATCAGTCTGTTCGCTCACGTTGCCGATGGTGAACTCATTCTCTTCAAGCTTATACATCAGCGAGGTATTGGTAACCATGGGTGTATGACCGGAATTGTATTTGTAGATATTCCCTTTCAGATGGAGATAGCCGGAAGGCAGGTTCATATATCCCCCACCCTGCAATTGCAGCATATTCGAAGTAGCATTGTACTGCCGATAGCTCAATGTAACGGAATTGTCGGCTAATCCCTGTCCGGGATACAAACTACGGGTGGGATTGGTATCTATATACCTCCTATCCGTAAAAACATTCTGCACGGTAACGGTCTTACTCCCAAAAATCATTTTGTCCCTACCCTTCATGGCAGTAATATGCACCGAAAACTGTCCCGATGATAGGAGATTGCCACTGGGAATAAAGCTGTGGGTAAACCGTTTCTGTTCCATAGGCGCCATAGTGATTTTCATCTCTGTGAAAGCAGGTGCCTCCCGCAAGTTGGGAACATTAAACACCAATGTCACCTCCTGATATGTATTTCCGTTGTTATTCACCTCTACATGCACCCGCACCGAATCCTCCGGACGGGTCATCATCAGCGGGGCGTCATCCGTCATGAAAAATATCTGCTCCCGCTCTTCAATATCGATGTAGGTTTCCCGGGCCAGCACCCGTTCCTTTTTCTCATTGAGAATAATATACCTGATAGTCTTTCTTCCTGCGCCGATATCCTTGCCTGCAACTAACCGGTAAGCGACAAAAACACTGTCGCCCTGAGCAACGGAAATCTCCCGTTCATCCTGTGAAAGGGAACGCAGCTCCGAGAGTGTATCTAACAGGACAGTTCCAGTGAATATCTGCTCCGATCGATTGGTTATCTTCAGGATATGGCTTATAACCTGTGCATTCACCGAAGATTCCCGTATCTCCAAGCCGACCGGTTCTTCCGCAACAGATTGAGCCTTTATTCCTTGGAAAGTATAAAGGCTGATGAGCAATAATCCTGTGAAGCAGAGCTTTTTTCTATTGCGGAACATTTGCTATCGGGGAGAAATTTCATACATAAGCGATGTCTCGTATTGTTCGGGAGGAACATTGAACAGGCGCGAATCATTCGCTTCGGTAAAATAGGTAATATTAAAATTTACAGGTGTACCTCCAGTAGAGGGTCCCTCCAGTATGGTCTGAGTACCGACAGAAAGAGTACGGGAATACATATTTCCGGTTCCTCCGCTTAATTGCAGGCGAACAACATCCAACGGCAAAGTATTGCCGGCGGAGGAGGAGAAATGAGAGGATACGGATCTTACCGTAACCTGATAGGCAGTAGTGGCAGAAACAGATAATCCGTCGACATAAGTAACACTTTTACCGTTGATATAATCCGCCATCGTTCTAAATTCCAGCAGTCCATTAGATGATTCCGTAGAAACCCGGATGATGTATCGTCTCTCTTCAGGAGGAGGATTACCCAGATTGGTTACCTGTATCTTAAAAGTATGTTGCAGTCGTGCTATGGGTATATTATTTTTATCGTACAGAGTATATTCTATCTGGAACGGATACTCTTTCCATGCCTGCAGGGAATTCAAATAGCTGCCGGGAGCGACCGTCAGATTAAATCCCATAATAAAATCAAAATAATCATTTTGATTTGGGCTGTTGTTTACGATAGGGGCATTGGAATTGGGAACAAGGTACACTTCATTCGGTCCGTTTTGAAATGGAACGGATAAAGGCATTCCTACCTGAGTAACGCTGGGGATGGGTCCCGGTTTCAAATTACCGGATGTTCCGGTGGGGGAAAGACTTATTTTGTCTGCAGGAAATTCATTCCCTCCGTTTACAACCGGGTAGTTTACTATCCGGGCAGATAATTTCCAGTTCTCGAAAGTAAGATTCCCATTACCGCTGATTTTCAATCTGGTAATATCCGATTGTGATACGGCACCCGAATAGGAACCCACGCTCAGATAGTCGGATCCTCCCTGCCATGTCAGATTCACCTGACCGTATGCCGATATATGGAATAAGAGAAAAAGAAGTTCTATGTATATGAATAGCCTACTCATGAGTGAACTGCAATTCTGCGGCTTCTATCGTAGTGCGGTCACCGTAATCGAGCATCACGGTGGCGGTATATCTTCCTTTTTCCAGCTCTTGCCGGAGAGGAATCTGCATGATCCGGCGGTCGCCGGGCATCGTATAAAAATCGGCCGCTTCTATGTTCAATTCTTTACCGTCACCCTGGTTGAACAGGCTGGCGCTTGCACGGCCGTTAATCCAAATATTACCCACGTTGCTGAATAAGAGTATCAGCGAATTGGTTTCCTTATCATATGCCAGATTCTCAATTTCTACTTTCTTTATTTCCAAAGCGCTGCCTTTGCGGTATATTTTTATTCCCTGGCGGACATTGATTTTGATGGCTGCTCCCTGCGTATCTACACCATCCACGGGATTCATCTGCGTTACAAATAGCATGGCCGTCTGTACATTCGCGTCACGGTTGATTTCCGCAGGTATGGTCATAGTGAGATCGATCTCCCGGCTTTCTCCCGGTTCAAGGGTCATATACATGCCACCGGGCAGGCTTAACCAGCCGGCACAGGAATTATCCAGTGAATCTGGTGGAAACATAAGGTTGCCACCATAACTATCGTATTTCCAATCCCCAACTGTAAGGGAGAAATTGAGCGGATAATCTTTACTGACATTGCTGACCAGTACTTTCTGTGATCCCGTCTCTCCCGGGTCCAGACTATAATACACCCGCGGCGGAGACACCGAGATCCCTACCTGTGAAAAGACGGTGAAAGGAGTTATGAAAAAAAGTCCGGCAAATAGTAAAAAACAGTGGACAAACAGATATCTCATCGATTAGAATATTTTATTCAGTCGGGTCGGTCGTCCCTATTGATTGTTAAACACAAGTAATATATGCCCTATTGAATATAAGATAGAGGGAGAGAGAGAGAAACAATTCAACCGAAATGTTCTCCCCTCCTTCTTTCTATTTTTAATAAATACTCTATTTTGATACTATAGTGTAGGTAACCTGTGCTGTATATACCGATTCCGCATCATCATGAATATATCTGTTAATGTACTTATATCCGGCTCCTGCAGCAGTGTTATCGTATGTTATATTGTAATTAAGTACATTTCCTCCCTCGGCTGCTGTAATTATAGGGGTATCTCCTGTCGTTAAAGCTTGTTCATTAAATTCACCCACTGCGGTATTTGTCCCAAGTGATGCTGAAATCTTCACATCACCGGCTGATATAACCTCCGCTCCGTCACCTCTTTTAAAATCCCCGTTCGATTTCACATTTACTTGAAATCCTCCGGTACTGAATACACTTAAATGATCTTTTTGCTCGGAAGAGACACCACTCTCGTAATGATCTTTTGTTTCATACACAAGATCTACTGTTTTCTGAACCGGATTAACAACAATTGTCTGGATTGGTTTAAACCTGATATTCACTGTTACATTATCCGTATTCGACGGACCTTCTGCTTTCACACTGTTCACACACACTAAACCGCAAATGATCAAAGCGGCGATTGAAAGAAAGTTTTTAGTTCTCATTTTGAATTAATTTATAAAGTGTTTATTTCTTTATGCGGTCTGTTTAACGGTCGACCATACCATGAATTTATATATATAGGACTTTTCATTATATTTTACAGACACCCGAATCCGACAAACGCTAAGACAAAAATCCGGTAATCCATTGCTGTGCAATTTCTTTCGGGTTTTTACCTATAAACTACTTGCAAATAATCTTTTCTATGATCGGATATCGAATCCTGCAGGGTGAAAGTGCAGATATCCTTATACGAGTCAGTGAAGATGATTTTTGTATGCCTACTTATTTTACTCTCTGTGCTATGTATAATCCATCATTTATTTAACCGACCCACGAAATAATGTTTTCCGGGAAGCGTCTTTACTCCTCAAATACGGCTTAGGATACTAACCTACAACATATTGCATCATCTTCACTCAAAAAAGTGAGTCAAAGGTACGTCGACTTTTCGAAATAATAAAAAAAGGACATCATTTTTTATCTATTTAACATAGATAGCATTTATTGAATACTTTTAACTAAGGTTAATCATGCGTAATAAACTTAATCCAAAACAGTTATTTAAATTACATAAAAAACAAACTGTTCTTTTTTTAACGATTAATATAATAAATCATTAGATTTAATGTCCGTTTTTTTATAAGACATTCTATTCGGCAACATATAAGTTGCATATTGATATATTAAGGATTTATAGTAAAACAACAGGAAGAATGAACAAACAGGGAATCAGTGAAATCAAGTATCAGTTCTGCAGGGTTTATGAGGAGATTAAATAGAAACAGTAACCGTATCTCCTTCGACAACAAATTTCACCGGGGATATTTTCTGAAGCTCCTTCAGCACATTTTCAATACCGGGTTGTTTGGTCGTCAGGGTATAGCTGTAATTCAATGCTGCTGCATCCTGTACATGAAATTGCACATCAAATCTCCTCTCCAGTTCTTTTATCACTTCGGCAAGAGGAGTATCATAGAAATGGAGTACATTCTTTTTCCATAATGAAGCATTGGAGGGATTGATAAGATTTCGCAAAGTTATTCTCCCGGTCGACTTATCATATTCTATTTTCTGTCCCGGCAACATGGGGTAGCTGTTTTGATGCACGTGAAAAGCGGTTCTCCCCTCATCCAGCACTACTTCTATAGTATTGCTATTGCCATAAGCTCTTACATTGAAAGAGGTACCTACGACCTCTGTCTGGGTATGTTGTGCGTGCACCACAAAGGGTCGGCTGCGATTGGAAGCCACGTTAAAATAGGCCTCTCCTTCAAGATAAATTTCTCTTTTTCGTAATCCGAATCTGTTCGGATAACGGATCTTTGTATCTGCATTCAGGAATACCTCTGTACCGTCCTGGAAAAAGATCCGTGCATCTTCTCCTTTAGGAACATATACTTCGGAATAGGTTGTTCCGGAGAAAAGATCGGTCTGTCTGTTCAGGTAAAAACTTAATCCTGAAAGAAGCAATATCGGCAAAAGAACGGCAGCCACTTTGAATAGATTTTTTCTAAAGCGGTTTTGGTAGATATTCCTGTCGATCCTTTTGTACAGAAGATCGGACTGTAACGGGGTAAAGGATTTACCAAGATCAGGGTCATTCTCCATCAGATAAGCATCTCTGTCGAGCATATCCGACAGGCATTGCTGCCCCTCGACCGTAGAAGAGAACCAATCGACCATTTCTACAGCCTCCTCTCTCGATGCCGATTCGGCTATAACCCTGTTAATAATATTTTTGTCCGATGACTGCATTTAATAAAGACTTTTAGAGTCAAGAACCAAGACTTCTTAAACTAAAAACTAAAAATGAAAAATGAAAAATTTGGGATCTCGGACTTATGTCGCATTGACCCCTTGGTAATTAGTAATTAGTAATTGCTAATTCAAATCACTTTTCTACCATTCCACTTTCTACCATTCCACTTTCTATTTATATAGACACATATCCGGGCAAAAGAAATGAGTCTCGTTTCCTGTTTTTATAATAAGAGCATCTTAATCTGCTGAAAATAGGATCGTAATATTTTTAGAGATTCCTGATAATGGGACTTCACAGTATGAACCGATATCCCCATCTTATCGGCAATCTCCTGATTACTATCGGATGTCTTCAGCTTCCTCATACAGATTTCTTTTTTCTGAGGCGGAAGTTGTTCTATACATTTATAAAGCATTTCATACATCTGCTTTTCTTCCACCTCCCTAAAAATATCCTCATGTGCGGGAAGATCGATCTGCGCATTGACGTAGTTAAGAGAAACTGCCTCCTTATGATCGCGGATCATATTCAGAATATAATTCTTTGTCATCGTATAGAGATAATTCTTCAAATTGATCTCTATATGAATATCTGCGGTAGATTCCCACAATTTTACGAACACATGCTGTACGGCATCTTCCGCCATTTGTACACTCTTGAGGTATTTCAGCGCCAATGAATAGAGATACCGGTGATATTTTTGATATATCATGGAGAAAGCCTCTTTATCCCTCTTTTTTAATAAGATGAATAAAGCGTGATCTTCATTTCTCTCCTTACCCCGGAACTCTTTTTGCATATAGTCTCTATTAGATTTGTTGATTTGATAATTTAACGATTTGATGATTAGTAGAATCAATCAACACATCAACACATCAGCACATCAACAAATTAGCACATTATTATCGAAACATTTCAACGATCCTTTGAATACCACTTATGAGCAGATCTATTTCCTCTTTGGTATTATAAAAGGCCAAAGAAGCACGAACAGTACCTTCCACGCCCAGTTCGTGCATCAGCGGTTCAGCGCAATGGTGGCCGGTACGGACTGCAATCCCCATTTTATCCAGCAGGGTACCCATATCGTAGGGATGAATACCATCCACCAGAAAAGAGATCACGCTGCTTTTATCAGCGGCATTCCCTAGAATTCGTAATCCCGATACGGCGAGCAGCTTTTCGGTAGCATACCGGAGCAACTCGTGCTCATAAAGATTTATATTCTCTAATCCTATAGAATTAATATAGCGTAGTGCCGAAGCCAATGCCGCCGTTCCCACAAAATCGGGAGTACCCGCTTCAAACTTGAATGGCAGGCTGTTGAAAGTGGTTTTCTGAAATGAAACACTTGAGATCATCTCTCCCCCACCCTGGTAAGGGGAGAGTGCATCAAGCCATTTCTCTTTTCCATATAATACACCAACACCGGTAGGTCCATATACTTTATGCGAAGAGAAAACCAGGAAATCGCAATCGATCTCACGTACGTCCACTTTTCGGTGCTGCACACTTTGCGCCGCATCAATCAGTACCGGGATATCATGCCGGTGCGCTATCTCCACGATCCGATCTATCGGATTGACTGTTCCCAGCACATTGGAGATATGGGTAACCGCAATCAGTTTAGTACGGGAAGTGATCTTTTTCTCCAATTCATCCAGGATCAGTTCACCCTCGGCATTGATTGGCACCACTTCCAGTTTCAATCCGTAATAATCACTCTGCAACTGCCAGGGAACAATATTGGAATGGTGTTCCATAGCTGTGATCACCAGCTCATCACCTTCCCGGCAAAAATCCCTGCAAAATGACGACGCCACCAAATTGATCGACTCGGTGGCACCACGGGTAAAAACGATCTCATTGGAAGAGGTCGCGTTGATAAATTCCTGTACCGTCCTTCGTGAAGCTTCGTGCTCATCGGTCGCCGCCTGGCTAAGAAAATGCACTCCCCTGTGCACATTCGCATTTACAGTGGTGTACATCTCGTTGATCTTATCCATGACACACTGCGGCTTTTGTGTAGTAGCGGCATTATCAAAATAGACCAGAGGCTTCCCGTATACTTCACGCGAAAGTATAGGGAAATCGGCACGTATCTTATGTATATCGAGCTCTTTCAATTCTATCTCTGATTTGGGTGTGGGATTTGGGATTTTTCCTCTTCTATCCTCTATCGCGCGAAGCGCACTATCTTCTTTTATCGTGCGGAGTGCATTATCGTATGAAGTGCATATCCTTTATCGCACGAAGCGTATTATTGGACTTCTCCACTTTCCACTTTTAATTTTTCACTTTTCACTATTTACATACCTCGCAGTTCCCGCAACGCATCAGTTCTCCGCGGAAACGCTTGTCGATAAGAGTAATCAGACGTTCCTGCAATGTAGGAATACGGATCATATCTACCACGTCACGGGTAAATGCCACCATAAGTAACAGGCGGGCCTCTTCCTTATCGATACCACGGGCGCGCATATAAAACAGGGCATCCTCATCAAGCTGTCCGGTAGTAAGTCCATGGGAACATTTTACGTCATCGGCATATATCTCCAACTGTGGCTTTGAGAACATTTGTGCTGTATTGGAAGAAACCAGATTACGGTTTGTCTGATAGGCCTGAGTTTTCTGTGCATCTTTCTCCACCAATATCTTTCCACAAAAAATACCGGTAGCCTTATCCTTCAACACATTTTTAAATAATTCGTTACTCATACAATTGGGCACTGCATGATCAAGAAAGGCAAAGTTATCGATATGCTGCGTTTTATCGCAGATAGCCAATCCTCCCGCATGCGCTTCGGCGTACTCTCCCAACAAACGGAACCTGTAATTGTTGCGTGTGTAGCCGTTGTGAAGTGTAATACCGCTGGTAACTACATTAGAATTCTCTTTTTGCTCACTGAAGAGATTGCTCAACCGGGTTACTTTTTCCGAATTCTCTTCCAGTTCGTAGAAATCAACTTGCGCAGAAGCTGCGGCTGAGATCTCCGTTACCTGGGTCACCACGAAGTGAACATCATCCACGGCATGGTCGCAGACAAGTAATTTCACATGGGCATTCTCTTCGACAATAATCAATATTCTACGATTCACATTCAAATCTACCCCCCCTCGCAGGATATTAATCAACTGCAACGGCTTTTCAACCTCTACATTTTTGGGTACATATACTACAAAACCATCCTGGGCAAACATGGTGTTATAAGCCACTATGCCGTTATCCCTCATATCGGCAATCTGAGCATAATAAGTACCAAACTGTGCAGGATATTCTTTTGCGAATTGCAGCAAGCTACCGACAAAAACACCGGAAGGTAAATTCTCTGCTTGCTCTGCTTTATTATAATACCTGTCATTGATAAGAAAACAGGTATATGTAGAGAGGTTAGGCACGTCACATTTAAAAGCATCGTAAGGATTGACCGGGATAGGAATATTCCTTAGGTTCAATCCCAAATCTTTATCAAAACAGCGCATTATATTCGAGTGCTTGTATTCTTCCTGCTTTGAAGAGGGGAATCCAATCTGCGTGAATATATCGAAAGCTGCATCCCGGTGTCTGTTCAGCCCTTCCGCAGAATTAGCATCCAACTCACTGCGATACTGCTTAAACAGATCTATATATTGTTGTTCAATCATTTTTATCTAGGGGTTACGGGGTTACGGCCTTATCTTATCAGCCAATCGTATCCTTTCTTTTCAAGTTCTAAAGCGAGTTCCGGTCCACCCGATCTAATTATTTTACCTGCATATAACACATGTACGAAATCGGGTTTAATATATTCTAACAGACGCTGATAGTGGGTGATAAGAATAGTAGCATTCTCTCTGGTCTGCAGCTTATTTACACCGGCTGCGACCACCCTCAGGGCATCAATATCGAGACCTGAATCGGTTTCATCGAGGATAGACAACAGCGGGTTGATCATCGCCATCTGAAAGATCTCATTTTTTTTCTTTTCTCCTCCCGAGAAACCTTCGTTTACCGAACGGCTTACCAGTTGGCTGTCCATACCCAGCAATTCACGTTTATCACGCATCAATTTCAGGAAATCTGTAGCCGATATGGGATCCTCATTCCTGTATTTTCTTTGTTCATTGACAGCAGCACGCATGAAGTTTACCATACTCACACCGGGGATCTCCACCGGATATTGGAAGCTGAGAAATATTCCCTCACGTGCCCTGTCTTCGGTTTCCATCTCCAGCAGTTCCTTTCCTTTAAAAAGAATACTACCACGAGTAACTTCGAATTTCGGGTTACCTGCCAGCACAGAAGCCAGGGTACTCTTTCCGGATCCGTTCGGTCCCATGACCGCATGCACTTCTCCGGCATTCACTTCCAGATCAATCCCTTTCAATATCTCCTGTTCTTCTACAATTGCATGCAGATTCTTTATTTTTAACATATTATATATTGTTTATTTTTTATTGAGTAACTACGGAGTAACAACTCTTACCATGAAATTGTTCTATCTTTATTCTTTACCCCTTTTCCTCTTCTGCTTCTTTGATTTTTTTGAAGAGGTCGGAAGCAAAAACGAAATCGTTCAGCTTTTCGTTGTCGGTTCCCATTACTTCCGTTTTGTTCCCTTCCCATTCTTTGACTCCCTCATTGATGAAAATCACTTTGTCCCCGATATTGATTACTGAATTCATATCGTGTGACACTACTATAGTAGTCATTGAGAAATCTTTTGTCAGGTCGTGGATCAACTCATCGATGAGTTGGGATGTCTTGGGATCGAGGCCGGAATTAGGTTCATCGCAAAAAAGATACTTTGGATTCAAAGCGATGGCCCTCGCGATGGCCGCCCTCTTTTTCATTCCCCCGCTGATTTCAGAAGGATAAAGATTGGCAGCCTCCAACAGATTCACCCTTTCCAGGCAAAACTCGGCCCGTTTTTTACGTTCACGACGATTCTTGCGTGAAAACATATCGAGAGGAAACATCACATTTTCCAATACTGTCCTTGAGTCGAAAAGGGCCGCTCCCTGAAAGAGCATCCCTATATCACGGCGCAACCGGCGTACTTCTTTCGATTTGAGTCCCACGAAATTCTTCCCGTCGTACCGGATCTCTCCCGAAGTAGGAGAAAGGAGACCGACAAGGCATTTCAGCAGAACAGTCTTCCCCGAGCCGCTCTTACCGATGATCATGTTCACCATCCCATTTTGAAAGGAAGCATTGATATTATCGAGAACAATCTCGCCGTCGAATTCCTTTCTCAGATTTTTCACTTCTATCATAGCGGCACTTCTTTACCCCAATACTAACTGCGTGAATACCAAATCACAAACCAATATCAATACGCTGTTGATTACCACTGAATTGGTACTGGCCTGGCCTACTTCTAATGCTCCTCCTTTAGCCGTATAACCAAAGTAGGCGGCAACAGAAGCGATAATAAAACCAAACACCATCGACTTGGCAATTGAGTACCAGATAAACGACTCCCTAAAGAAAGCCTGGATACCATATACATAGGTTTCTACCGATGGTGTCCCTAAAACCAGACAGATTATATAGCCGCCGGATAAACCGGTAAACATACTGAAGATAACCAATACCGGCATAAAAGCCACGAATGAAGCTATCTTCGGGAATATCAAATAATTGGCAGAATTCACTCCCATAATATCCAATGCGTCGATCTGCTCGGTAATACGCATGGTGCCTATTTCCGACGCCACATTCGATCCCACTTTACCCGCCAATATCAGACACATAATGGTTGATGAGAACTCCAGGAGTATGATCTCACGCGAAACCATACCGACTGTGAATCGGGGTAGCATAGGAGAATCGATGTTCAGGGCAATCTGCAAGACAATCACCGCACCGATGAAGAAAGAGATAATCACCACGATCCATATTGAGTTCACCCCCAGGAAGAAGACTCCTTTTATGAATTCCTTCAGAAATTCACTCATCCTATCCGGAATAGTAAGCACCTTCTTCATCAACAGTGCATATTCACCTACATTTTCTATGGAACTTATAAAACTCATGTGGCTTGTTTGGGGCAAAGATAATCATTTTATTTTTTATCGTCCGCGGCAGCTTAAAGATCTTTCAGTTGGAGATCACTGGTCCCGCCATGGAGCCCTATACGCGTATTCATCAATGCCTTCCAGTGCTCCTGGTAATCCCCGTCGATATCAATCATGAAATCTTCCGATCCCTGTTCGTCCAATTCAGAAATCAACCGGTCTACCGTAATCAAACTGATATCCATGGCCGGCTGAAACGCCGGGACACGCTCATCACCATCAGAAGGCGTCACGGAAATAATCTTCAGCTCAACCAATTGATCCAGGATATCGTTGGTAAGCCGTCCGGGCACTTTACATCTGACCGATATCTGGTCGGCTGTGAGAGGCGGCTTTTCATCGGCAAAACGCTGCACAATTTCCGAGGCAATCATCAATGTAAAGAAATCCCTGTACCGACGGCTGATATTGCGTGTTTCCTTCTCAAATGAGAATTTTCGCACATTCTGCGCCGCATAGGAGACCTCCGCCCCGATCAACACAATGAACCATGACATCTGTATCCACAACAGCATGAGGGGAATAGCCGCAAAAGTACCGTAAATGGCATTGTAACGGGTAATCCACATCTGTCCGCTCAGGTAGAGCATCTGGAAGAACTGAAATGCGATCCCTGCAACCACTCCGGCTATCAGGGCATTCATAAACTTCACTTTTGTATTGGGCAGGAACTTATATAATGCAGTAAAAAGCAATATCATCACCACAAAGGGTACAATATCCAACAGTCTCGGAATAAAAGGATAGAGAATATAGATGATCTTGAGAGTATCGTTTTGCGGGTAGCTGAGAATATTCAGCGCATTGACCAGAATAAAAAATACAGGCATAAAGAGTACCATAGCAGTGTAATCGGTCACCTTTCGCCCAATCGCCCTTCCTTTATTAATCTGCCATATCTTATTCAGATTCCTCTCTATATCATTAAAGAGTACCAGGATAGTATATAGAAACAACAAAATACCTATTCCGGCAAATACACCCCCACCCTTTGCTTCTTCGAGCGAGTTATCGATAATCTGGAACAGGAGATTGAGAAATTCACGTGTCCGTCCTTCTGCCGACACCTCTTCTTCACCGGCTCCAGCCGGGGAAAGAGCTGAATTCACCGTTATCTCCTCACTTGCCTGATAAATCGTATCCACTGCCCCTATCCCCGCAGTAATGGTTATAGTACTATCGGTTCCCGGCTCCGGCGTTGCAACTACGATCTCATCCGCAGGCTTGTTACCCAGCATAAAATTGAAGATACTGCTCTCCATAATATTCTCGATTCCGAACCCACGGGCAATAGCAAAGATAATGGCCAGTAAAGGTACAATGGAGAGAAGTGTCCTGTATGTGAGCGAACGGGCACTGGCTGCAATATCCAGTTCCTGTACATTCCTCACGGTGAGCATAACCGTCTTTATGGCATCATACAGGATATTCCTTTTGCCGGAGAGTGTCTCTGGATTTTGACGCCAGATACCGTATGAGAGGAAATGGATCAACTCTTTTATCTTGATCTTCAGCCGCTCAAGTCTACCTGGCCGTTCCTCTTCCGGTTCGTATCTCTTTTTTTTCCTTGCCATGACTTTTCAACTTCGTTGCACTATTTCTCGCTATGACATAATATAAACAAGTTTATCTTCTGCTCATTTAGCTTAACGAAATAGTTCTTATAAAAAAGCAGCCGGTCTGTAAGCCGGGTTCTGTATACCGACGAATCGGATGTTTGTCATTTATCTACGGAAAAGTGTCACCACTCTCCTTTAGCGGCCTACCCCTCGGCATCGGGCGAGCAACCCTAAGTATCCGATATACATGGCCTTGCAACCCATAATGCGTACGGCACACTGCATTGCTGCAACGTCCGGTGAGCTCTTACCTCACCTTTTCACCCTTACCCCGACACTGGCCGGGACGGTCGTTTTCTGTTACGCTTATCTGCCCTCACGGACAGCTTCCCGTTAGGAAGTATGGCGCTCTGTGTTGCCCGGACTTTCCTCCACAACAATAGTGTCGTGGCGACAAACCGACCTGCTGCAGTGCAAAAGTAATACTAAATTAGCTATTTAACCTCTATTTCCTGTGATTTTTCACATTTTAGGATATTGATTTGAGATTTGATGATTTGATAATTTAACGATGTGATGATGAATTTTTATTTTTCACTTTTAGTTTTTAGTTTACTAAAAATCCTGATTCTTTGCTCTTTATTCTTTGTTCTAACTAAACCGAATAGTGTGAGAATTTACGCATAAACGATTCATAATAGGTCTTTGATACAGGGATATCGGGCGTACGTTCCGCATCGAGTTCCAGCATGATACCGCCTTTTATCTTTTTCAGTATCTTTACCTTGTCCATATTTACTATATAAGAACGATGGCAACGGACTAAAGGAGTATCCTTAGTGAGATGTTCCTCCATCCACTTCAAGGAGTTACGCAACAAAAAGTGCGACAAACCCGATTTATTCAGGTAATAGATAGTCGCGTAATTATCGGCAGACTCAATATAAAGCAGATTTTCCAGCATCACCGAGATTTTCAGGTCACCCTTCTCATCAGGGAACGCGATCAGCGTTTTTGCACGGACATCGGCAGATTTCTCCTGTTCAATATGCTCCAAAAGCACACTTTTCTCTTTCCATGAGAAATAGAGCCAGGTGATGGCATAGGGCAAAAGCAACACTAAGGCCGTATTGAAAAGACTCTGACGAAAGATCTCGGAGATATCCCTCTCGATCCCGTCTTTGGGAAAGAATTTTGCGAATAGAGTATAAAAAACAGCCATTGCGACCACTTCGCATAAAATCCACAACGCATACTGCCAATACAACACATCCCGTTTTTTCGAATAGGCCGTAAGAATCATCCGGCTGATTACTACCACCAGCATACCGGTAAGGATGATCAGACTCGAAAAAGCAAAATACTTGATATCCGAAATGCCGGGATACCAGTCACGGGAACCGAACGGTTGAAAAAGATTAATGAACAGCAGGGCAAAAAGGGCCGTAAAGAGGATCGTTTTTACACTGTTCTTCTTTTCATACAAATATGCAGGGATCTTTCCGTCCATCATAAAAATGATTTATCTGTCCATCCGATACAAATATAATGAAAGCCGAACGCAGAGACAAGCTTGCTTGAATGTTTTCGATAAGCAAGCACAGAGGCAAAACTTGTTTTGCCCCTGTCGAGCGTAGAAAACAACTAAGTTTATTTGAACTATTCCGTTAAGAGAGAGCAGAACGAGTATACTCGTTTTGCCGAACGAAGGAATAGTCTAACTTGTTGAACTATGCTGAGGCGCATCTTAATATTATGCAAAAGTAAATTTTTATTGATGACTTACCAAAATAAACAGATTTTCCCTTGATTTTTTCACCCCTGAATAACGGATTTCACCCCACATATGGTATTCTGTCCCATTTTCATTGCAATTTTCCCTTCGATTTGCACGCAAAAGGAAAAGCCTCTTTTTTTGTCGGAAAATAGCTTGGTTATGATGAATTATAGCGAACGACACATTGCACTGAATAGTCATTTCAAACAAGGAATGGATTGTCATTTAGAGGAAACAGGCATTGACATACGATTCTTCCGTTTCAATAGTCTCTCAAATGATGAAAAAGGCGGGACATTACAACATACCGATAATAATATAATCGAAAATTTCTCATTTGAATATCCGGTATTCACTCCTTCGGGCAAATCCAGGCAAAAGGAAGCCATACTGCTACTGCATGGGCTGAATGAACGAAACTGGAGTAAATATCTCACCTGGGCGGAATATCTATGTTTCAATACCGGTAAGCCCGTCATACTTTTCCCTATCGCTTTCCACATAAACCGTGCACCTATGACATGGTCGAACCCGCGTAGCTTAATGAACCTGTTGAATTTCCGCAAGGAGAAGTACATCGACGATCGTACTATCAGCTATGCCAATGTGGCCTTGAGCGACCGGATCAGTCAGAGTCCGGAGCGGTTTTATCTGTCGGGGAGGCAAACCTGGGCAGATTTGACAGTCCTGTTCGAAGAGATAAAAAACGGCCAGCATCCCCTTTTCAAAGAAGATGCACAGATTGACATCTTCGCCTATTCGATCGGTGCTTTCCTATCGCAGGTTGCCCTAATGGCTAACGAAAAAGGTCTTTTCTCGGATTCCCGGCTCTTTATGTTCTGTGGAGGAAGTATCTTTCGCTCCATGTTCGGTATTTCCAGAAGTATCCTTGACAAACCTGCTTTTGAAAAACTGCAGCAATACTACATTCATATTTTTGGAAACGAAGCCATTCCCCTATGGGAACGCGACAATGCTTTCAACGCTTTCCTTCAGATGATCACCCCCGAAAGATTCCGTTCCGAACGTGAAAAGTTCTTTACATGCTTAAAAGAAAAAATTAAAGGAATCGCCCTGTCGAATGACATGGTGATCCCTTATCACGGTGTATTGGAGGCATTGGGCAAAAAAAATGCAGAATCGACCATTCAGTTACTTGATTTTCCGTTTCCCTATACGCACGAAAATCCGTTCCCCCCTACTTTAAAAGACACCACCTCTCTGAACAATGCCTTCACCAATGTTTTTTCCCGGGCAGCAGAGTTTTTGGCATAAATTCATTTTCCACTCACTTAATGAAATAGTTCAGCTATTCCCTATCAAATCACAGCGTTGTTGCTCCTTCGCAATAAATCGTCTTTGTAGAGGCTTCCTATCGGCACTGTTTTTCCGGCTAAGGTCAATTAATTGCGTTCTATCATTTCAATAACATATTAACCATAATGTGCAGTTCGTCGATTTTTTTTGTCAAAACGGAAAATTATACTTTTTTTTGTACCTTAAAAGGTTTGGGTTATTGAATTCATCTTCTCATTCCTTTTAAGATTGGGTTATTCCTCATTTCTTACGATGTAAAATCATCAATTATTTATGAGTCATAAAATTAAAAAAAACGCGTATTTCATTTCGTCGGCGCTTCTGGTAATGCTATTTTCAACCGCCTGCGGTAACAGATCGAAGAATGATAACAATGCGTTACCCACGCGGGTTTATCCCGTACAAGAGCTTACAAAGCAAACTGCCGTATTGGAATCGGTGTTCCCCGTTACGCTGAGAGGGGAAGAAGATGCAGAGATCAAACCGCGGGTGAACGGATATATCGACAAGGTATATATCGAAGAGGGTGCTGTGGTAAAAAAGGGACAGCCCCTGTTCTCTATCAATTCTCCCACCTCTGAACAGGACCTGGCTTCGGCAAAATCAGCACTGGAAAGCGCAAACGCCGCCCTTGGCACTGCCCGGCTGAATGTGGAACGCATACGCCCCCTCGCCGAAAAAAATATTGTCAGCGGGGTACAGCTGCAAACCTATGAGAACGCTTATACCGCGGCACAGGCGGCGCACGAAGCAGCCCGGATCGCACTGCGCACGGCACAGGCCACTTCGGGATGGACCACCGTCACCAGCCCAATCGACGGTATCGTGGGTTCCATTCCCTACCGTAGCGGGAATATGGTGACCAACGCCTCCACGCTGACCACCATCTCGAAGACCCAGACGACCTATGCTTATTTTTCGCTGAACGAAAGGGCACTGGCATCCTTATTGGAGACGATCGAAGGAGATACCCAGGCCGAAAAGATAAACCATCTTCCCGAGGTCTCCCTCCTCTTGGCGAATGGAACCACTTACCCCGAGAAAGGGAAAATAACCGCCATCTCCGGTATTGTAAATTCCCAGACAGGCGCCATCAGCCTTCGTGCGAACTTTCCCAATAAGGGTGGCATGCTCAGAAGCGGGGCCAGCGGCAGGATAGCGATCCCCAGGGAGTTGAATGATGTTTTTGTCATACCGCAAAAAGCCACTTTCACCCAACAGGACAAAGTGGTATTGTATAAAGTTGTAAAAGATGCGGCCAACGAAAACGACTCCACCGTGCAAACAATCATAACAGTACTTCCTTTGCCCGATGGCAAGCATTATGCCGTGACCTCCGGTTTGTCCGAAGGGGAGCGGATCGTGGTGGATGGCATAGCCACATTGGGCAATGCACGAAAAATAAAAACGGAACAACAATAATATGTTAAAGATATTTGTAGAAAGGCCGGTGCTTGCCACCGTGATTTCCATTCTGATAGTAGTGCTGGGCATCATAGGCCTGGTGACGCTCCCCGTGGAGCAATATCCCAACATTTCACCTCCCACCATCCGCGTATCCACCAATTATAGCGGGGCGAGTGCGGAAGTGGTGATGAACAGCGTGATCATCCCCCTGGAAGAGCAGATCAACGGAGTGGAAGGGATGACCTATATGACTTCCACCTCATCCAACTCCGGCTCGGGAAGCATCACCGTCTATTTCGAACCGGGCGTCGACCAGGACATCGCGGCCGTGATGGTCCAAAACAGGGTAAGCCAGGCCACATCGCTTCTACCCGCAGAGGTTACCCGGTCCGGGGTGAATGTGGTGAAACAGCAGAGTGACAACGTGCTGACGATATCTTTTTCATCCACCAACCCGGATCACGACCAAGCGTTTATTCAGAACTATACCGATATCAATGTGCTTCCCCAGATAAAACGTGTACTGGGCGTGGGGGATGCCAGTGTGATGGGGGCAAAAACATACTCCATGCGTATATGGCTGAATCCTAACCTCATGGCATCGTATAACCTGACTCCGGCAGAAGTGCAGGCAGCGTTGAACGACCAGAACGTGGAAGCAGCCCCGGGCACCATCGGACAAAACAGCGACCAGACTTTTGAATATTCCCTCCAATATACAGGACGATTGAAATCGGTGGAAGAATTCAAAAATATCATTGTCCGTTCCCAAAACGGAAACATACTCCGGTTGGGGGATGTGGCGGATGTGGAGCTGGGGGCCTTATTCTATGCGGTACAGTCCGCTACCGACGGCCTCCCTTCGGTGGTGATGCAGGTAAGCCAGATTGCCGGATCCAACGCTACCGAGTTGATCGCCAATATTAAATCAACACTCGATGAAGCTGCCACATCGTTTCCCCCGGGCTTCCAATACATCTATGTATCGGATGCCAGTGAGTTTCTGGATGCTTCCATCGAGAAAGTGGTCTCCACTCTTTTTGAGGCATTCATACTGGTGTTTCTGGTAGTTTTTATCTTTTTGCAAAGTTTCCGCTCTACCCTGATCCCCGCCATTGCTGTGCCGGTAGCCATTATAGGTACTTTCTTCGTGTTACAGGTAATGGGATTTTCCATCAACCTGCTGACGCTGTTCGCCCTTATCCTTGCCATAGGTATTGTGGTGGACGACGCCATCGTGGTGGTGGAAGCAGTCCATGCGCAGCTGGAAAAGGGAGCCAAAAATGCGAAAGAAGCCACGTTGATAACCTTGAAGGAGATTGCACCCGCTATCGTCTCTATCACGCTGGTGATGGCATCGGTATTTATTCCGGTGAGTTTTATCGGTGGGACAAGCGGTGTTTTTTACAAGCAATTCGGGTTGACGCTGGCGGTAGCCATTTTTATTTCGGCCATCAACGCGCTCACATTAAGTCCTTCGTTGAGCGCTTTGTTTCTTACTTCACCGCATACGGAGGAAGCCGGGAAAAAGAAGAACATATTCAAACGCTTTACCGCTTGGTTCAACAAATGGTTCCAGAAGCTGACCGATCAATATGAGAAAACATTACGTTTCCTGGGAAAGAAAAATCACCGCTGGATCACTGTGACAATCATCGCGGTATTCTCCCTGGTATTGTTCTTCCTGATGAAAACCACGCCTACCGGATTCGTACCACAGGAAGATAGTGGCTCCGTACTTTGTATGATTACCCTGCCACCCGGATCATCCCTCGAAAGGACTGACTCGATAGTGCAGAAAGCATACGCGATCACCCAAGAGATACCGGAGGTGGCCCATATCTCCAATATCACAGGGGTCAATTTTATCAGTGGTCTGGGTAGCCCTTATGGCACATTGATGGTCAAACTGAAACCCTGGAAAGAACGCAAGAGAACCGCAGCCGATATTGTGACCGTTCTGACTGAAAAAACAAGTTCTATCGTTGGTGCCTCGTTTACGGTGTTCAGCGCCCCCACCTTGAGAGGTTTTGGGTTGAGCAGCGGCGTGGAGCTGAAGATGCAAGACAGAACAGGGGGAAATATCTACGATTTCTTCGATGTCACACAGGATTTCCTGGGCAAGCTGCAGGCCACGGACCAGGTACTGACCGCCTATACCACTTTCAATCCCAACTTTCCCCAAAAACAGATAGAAGTGGATATCGCCAAGGTAAAGGAGGCGGGGTTGCAACTCAATAACATATTGGCTACCCTGCAAATGTACATCGGGAGTATGTACACTTCCAACTTCACCTTGTACGGAAAGCCCTACCGCGTGATCATACAGGCTTCTCCCGAATTCCGCAAGAATATGGACGACTTGGAAGCTCTTTTTGTGAAAACGGCGTCGGGTGAGATGTCACCCATCACCGAATACCTGACGATCACCGACTTTTCAGGACCGCAATCCTACACCCGGTACAATATGTACACGTCGATGGACGTCACCGTTATCCCCAACGCCAGTGCGGGATACAGCACGGGAGACGTGATAGCGCTGACCGACCGGATGGGAGCGGACGAGCTTCCGGTGGGATACGGCTTCGAATATACGGGGATGACGCGAGAGGAAGTCCATAGCGGCAATCAAACATTGCTTATCTTTATGCTCTGCCTGATATTCGTATATCTTCTCCTTTGTGCCCTTTATGAGAGTTATATTATACCGCTTGCGGTAATTCTCTCGCTGCCGGTCGGTCTGGCAGGGGTATTCATCTTTCTAAAAATATTCGGGGTACACCAAGGTATCACCAATAACATATACGTGCAGATCTCCCTGATCATGCTCATCGGTCTGCTGGCCAAGAATGCCATCCTCATTGTGGAATTCGCCATCCAGCGACGAAGGCAGGGAATGCATATCGTGGAGGCAGCCGTAAAAGGAGCGGTGGCCCGTCTGCGTCCTATCCTGATGACGTCGTTTGCTTTCATCGCCGGGTTGACACCGCTGTTTTTCGCCACGGGTGCAGGCTCGGTAGGAAACCGCTCCATTGGTATCAGTGCCATTGGCGGTATGCTGATCGGAACCATACTGGGCGTATTGGTCATTCCTTCATTGTATATCATCTTCCAGACGATGCATGATAAATTCGTAAAATCGGGCCTCGTGAACATAAGTGATGACGCTATAAACCAACCAAGTGATGAAAAAAGATAAAAAGGCCATTTTCATGCCGGCCATTTTCACGGGAATCGTCTTCCTGCTCCTGGGATTCTCCTCTTGTCAGGTGATGAACCGCTACCAAACACCTGAAATAGAGACGTCCAACCTATACAGGAACGATATTAGCAATAGTTTTTCCGGCGACACAACGACCATTGCCGATATCCCCTGGAGAGAATTTTTCAACGACAGCTATCTGGTTGGATTGATTGAAGAAGGCCTCAATAACAATGCTGACCTGCAGGTAGCCGTGACAACCATCCGTCAGGCCGAGGCAAATCTGAATATGGCACGATCCGCCTATTTCCCCATGGTAGCGCTTACAGGACAAGTTACCAACACTACAACGAGCAGTGCCGACAAGACACTCGGCTACAACTCGCAAAACGTCTCATTGGGGATTGCTGCCTCATGGGAACTGGATATATGGGGAAAACTGAATCGACAGTCGAGATCTAAATATGCTTTATTCCTGCAAAGCCATTCTTATAGGAACCTCATCCAGAGCTCACTCATCGCCAATATTGCCACCTCATACTACTCGCTGCTGGCGCTCGACGAGCAACTGGGCATCACAACAGAAACGGTCCGGCTATTGGAAGAAAATGTGGAAACGATGATGGCCCTGAAAGAGGCGGGGATGCAGAATGTGAATGAAGCAGCCGTGGAACAGAGCCGTGCACTCATGTTGAGGACAAAATTAAGCATCTACGATTTGGAGAGTGCCATCCACCAGATGGAAAATGCTATTTCTGTGATGCTTGGACGTGAATCCGGAACAATAGAACGCTCCTCGTTCGAAGCCCAGACAGTCCCGACAAAACTGTCGACAGGCGTTCCCGCCCAGCTGTTGGCAAGACGTCCCGATGTAATGCAGGCAGAGCTTGACTTCCGTTCTGCTTTTGAGTTGACGAATGCGGCACAGGCCAGTTTTTATCCCTCCATCACACTGAATGCCGGTTCGATGATAGGCTTCGTGGCACCGGGCTTCAGCAATTTTTTCAGCAGCGAGAACCTATTGGCCAATGTGATCGGGGGCATAACCCAACCCATTTTCAACAGGGGACAATTGAAAGGAAACCTCAAAATAGCGGAAGCGCGACAGGAAGCAGCCCTGATCACTTTCGAGAATACCGTCCTGCGGGCAGGACAAGAAGTATCGGATATCTTGTATTCTTATGAATCATCCGTCAGAAAAAACAGTATCCGTCAGGAACAAGTAAACTCATCTCAAAACGCTGTGGAGTATACGAAAGAGTTGCTCATTGCCGGCGAAGCCAACTACACCGAAGTGCTCACGGCAGAACAAAACTTCCTCTCCGCACAACTTGGTGAGGTAACTGATAAGCTTGAGCAATTGCAGTATTCTGTTAATTTATACCGAGCCTTGGGAGGTGGAGCGGAATAACATTTTCACAATAGCTCTACTGCATTCTAAAAAGTTGGCTTGTTCTTAAATTCAGCCCAATTTGCACCGATTGTGATATTTCTTGTATTTTTGGCATTCATATCTCAAAAAACAAAAATAATATTCAATGCGTGCCATATCCACATATAAGGCTCAATTTGAAGAAGTGTATGTTTCCTTTTATGCAAGGATGAAGCGCTTCGCCCAACAGTATGTGATCCGCGAGGAGGATGCGGAAAATATTGTACAGGATATTTTTTTCGAACTTTGGGAGAAACAGTTGGAATTCTCTTCTTTTGTCAATCTCAATGGATTCCTGTTTATGATATTAAAAAACAGGTGTGTCGATTTTCTCCGGAGAAAGACACTTGAACAACAAGCCGCAGAGGAAATACAATCCGAATATATCCGTACGTTGAAACTAAAATCCGAATCACTTGAAGCATTAGAGAATAAATTTCTTAATGAACCCGATATCGATACCATTATTCAAAAAGCCATAGAAAGTCTGCCGGAAAAATGCAGGGAGATCTTTGTAATGAACAAGATTGAGGGAAAAAAACAGAAACTGATCGCCCAGGAATTGAACATATCCATAAACACCGTGGAAAGCCAGATGGCCATTGCCTACAAGAAACTAAAAGAGTCTTTAAAAGACTGCACACTACTCTTTCTTTTCTTCTTTATTTGATTTTTCTCAATAAATTTCAACTTCCTTTAGCGGATTTTTATTCTTTATTCGTTTTGTATATAACAAGCATTAAAATGGACGAACAACTCTTGCAATATTTTTCAAACGAATTACCGGTCGAAGAGCGATTGGAATTGATTCACCGCATTGAAAACGACAATCAGTTAAAAGCTGAATTTATTCGTTTGCAGAACCTGAGTGCGGTTTCACAACTCTCAATCCATCCTTCCGACCGGAATGAAGGTCTCAAGTATTTCAAGCTGTTTGATTCCCGCATCAAACAAAATACCCAGAGAAAACTTTTGGTGAATATTGCAAAATATGCGGCAATAGCCCTTATTCTCATAGCTTCATCCATCTGGACTACACTATATTTATCGGGAAATGCTACGGAAACAGCGATAAATACATTATATGTTCCGGCCGGACAGCGTGCCCAAATAACGCTACAAGACGGAACGGAAGTCTGGCTGAATGCACAATCTACACTAAAATATCCATCTCATTTTTCTAAAAAGAACCGAGAAGTTGAGATTACAGGTGAGGCATTTTTCGATGTGGCGCAAGAGAAAAAACGCCCCTTTATTGTATCCACCCAACATATCGATATGAAAGTACTGGGAACACAATTCAATGTCTATAGTTATCCCGATGCAGGTTATATCCAAACGAACCTGGTAGAAGGCTCAGTGAAGATTTATCAAACTGAAAATGAAAAGAACAGTGTTACCTTGAAACCGAACGAACAGGTGATCATTCGGGGGAATAATATGACTGTAAGTAATACCCATAATCCGGAACATATGCTTTGGAAAAATGGTATTTATGCTTTTAGCAATGAACGTTTAATCGTTATTATTGAAAAATTACAACTTTACTATGACATAAAAATTGTAGTAGAAGATCCTGAAATCTTCAATGTAAGATATACCGGCAAATTCCGTCAAAGAGACGGAATAGATGAAATATTACGCATTTTACAAAAAATTCAACCGTTTAAGATTGAAAGAGACAGGGATAACAATATCATTACGTTAACAAAATAAGAATATGAATCCATTAAAATATATTTGCCTATGATAAAATAATCTCGAAAAAGTAAAAAGCGACAAGTGCGCCAACACCTGTCGCTTGGATTAAAGCAAACACTCAGCGTTTTCGTTTAGCGAGAAAGAACAAATTTATTTGTTTTACCGAACGCAGAAAACGACTAATTTCAATGAACATTCAATTTAGTATTCACTTTAAACACACAAATGTATGAAAATAAACATTTCATTGGATCACTTTTCACGAAAAAAAAGTGATTGTAAAGAACTTATTAAAATCATGAAAATCTCCTTACTACTTTTATTTGCCTTCACTTTTCAATTGATGGCTCTCGACTCCAATGCACAAGACGCAGTTATTGAATTAAAGAATAATTCAATAACTGTCTATGAATTGATTAATGAGATTGAGAAACAAACAGACTACCTAGTAGTTTACAGCAATAGGGAGATAGATACTAATAGAGAAATTAATTTTAAAAAAAACTCGAATAAAGTATCTGTTTATCTCAATGAAGCTTTCTCCCAGACCGATATCGGATATGATTTTGAGAACAACTACATTGTTCTCTCGAAGAAAATAAATCAAAATGAAAATCATACTGTCTCATTAATCAAGGTAGTTCAACAACAAGGAAAAACCGTTAAAGGTGCTGTTACAGATTCTAATGGAGAACCTGTTATAGGAGCGACAATTATTGTAAAAAATAATCCTTCACAAGGTACTATTACAGATATTGATGGTATTTTTAGAATAACAAATTTAGAAGAAAATGCCACATTGCAAATTTCCTATGTAGGTATGCGGACTCAAGAGATTAATACAACAGGATTATCCGTAGTGAACGTTATACTCGAGTCTGATACGGAATTATTAGATGAAATTGTTGTAGTAGGATATGGACAGACCAAAAAGAAAGATCTTACAGGTGCAATTTCAGTTATCAAATTTGATGATGATGCGATGAATACTTTTTCTTCTGCATCCCAAGCTCTTGCAGGAAAAGCCGCCGGTTTACAATTAATGTCCATATCAGCTCAACCAGGCGGACAAACAAGTTTTAATATACGAGGAGCAACATCTGCAGGTGCGAATAATGATCCTTTAATTGTAATTGATGGATTCCCTGTTTCTTCTTCTGCAGAACCTGGCAGTGGAAATCGATATAATGGTGGTCCAAAAGACAATATTTTAGCGACTTTAAATCCAAACGATATCGAATCTATAGTCATACTTAAAGATGCTAGCGCAACAGCAATTTATGGTGCACGAGCAGGACATGGCGTGATTCTTGTTACAACAAAGCGAGGAAAAGAAGGGAAAGTCAAAATTGACTACTCAGCATCGATGTCTACCCAAAATATGGCCAAGAGGGTAGAAACATTAAATGCTAGTGAATGGATGAGCCAATATAACCGCTATCATAGAGAACGCTACATATTCAATAACCGGATGGGAGTCTATAGTAATGAAGGAAACTCAAAGCCTGTGGACTGGTCAGGATATACAGGAGATCGTTTCTCAGAGCAAGAAATTCTTAATCCAGCACATAACACAGATTGGTTGGGTGCAGTAACCAGAAAAGGGTTTCAGCAGCAACATTCTCTAACAATGAGTGGAGGAACTGAAAAGACAAGATATTTGGCTTCAATAAATTTTTTCGACCAGGATGGTGTCTTGAAGAATAATGATATGCAGAGATTTAATTCTAGGATTAATTTGGATCAGCAAATCAGCGAAATATTTAAAGCAGGGCTAAGCCTAACATTCAATCAAAATAAATTCTCAAATATGCCTTTAGGAAGTGGGGAATTTGAGAATGCAGGGTTAATTACTACTGCAATACAATCTACCCCTATCAGATCAATCTGGGATGAAAATGGAAATTATAGTACAAATTTATATGCAGACTATCTTCCCAATGCAGTATCGATGCTTGAAATAAAAGATGACTCGAAACTTGAACGATTACTTAGTAATCTATTCATAGAAGCAACACCTATTGAAGGATTACATTTAAAAACAACAGTTGGTTTTGATCGGAATTATAACAAACGTAGTACATACCTTCCAAAAACGACTCTTTACGGTCAAAAAACAAATGGTAGTGCACATATTTCTGCAACAGAGAGGAGTGATTATCTATTCGAAATGACAGCTGACTATAGCAAAAGTATAAATAATCATAATTTCAATGGTTTAATCGGATACTCTTTTCAGGACTTCAATGTAGACGGATTGGAAGCAGGTAATCAGGATTTTTTGATAGATGGCTTTTCGTATAATAATTTGGGAGCTGGTGCTTTTCCTAAGCCTCAAGTGGGATCGTCCGCAGGAAAAAGCCAGATGGCTTCTTTCTTTGGACGTATAAATTATAATTATAATTATAAATATTATATAACTGCTACGCTTCGTACTGATGGCGCTTCAAACTTGGCTAAAGGTAATCAATGGGGATATTTTCCATCTGTTGCATTAGCATGGAATATAGCTGAAGAAAGCTTCTTTGAACCTCTACATGACAAAATAAATCAATTAAAACTTAGAACAAGTTATGGTGAAACAGGTAACTCGAGTATAGGAAATAAGGCTCGTGATTTTTTCCAAGTCGGACGTAATTATCTATTCGGAGGAGTTGAAAGTAAAGGGGTATATCTAGGACAAATGGGAAATAAGGATCTTACTTGGGAGACAACATCTGAAATGAATATCGGGATTGATATGATATTATTCAACCGGCTTAATATTTCGATGGAATACTATGATAGAGTTATCTCTGACCTATTAAGTCAGCGTTCATTAATGAGTTTTCATGAAGTAAATTCTATTGCGGCAAATATCGGAAAAACACAAAGTAAAGGGTTCGAGTTAACAATCAATAGTCAGAATATTACGAAAAAAGATTTTACATGGAAAACGGATATTACTTTGTCTCTTTATCGAGATCGATGGAAGAAACGTGATTTATCGTGGAAACCAGCCGTATACCAGCAAGAAAATGATTATATACGCGCACAGTTCGGATACCTATCAGATGGGCTAGTAAAACCTGAGGAAACTGGCAATATTCCACATATGCCAGGTGCAGTGGCAGGACAGATAAAATTAAAAGATATTGATGGGTTTCAACGCGATGCGAGTGGTAGTATTATGTTTGACAGCAATGGACGTGCTTTGAAAACAGGTAAACCAGACGGATACCTAGATGATGCTGATAAAGTCTTTCTGGGATCCACTGATCCCGGCTATCTATTCGGTCTGAACAATACCTTTATTTATAAGAACTTTAATCTGAGCTTCTATCTATATGGAGTTGCGGACCAATTAAAATGGGGAGATTACCATACCTCTGTTGATCCAGTAAACTTTATCACTGATTATGGTATGCCCTCGTCTATTAAAGACTTTTGGTCATCTGAGAATCCAAATACAAAGTATTTTGGAATGTTCCAGTCACAAAGCTCATTTGGAACTGGCGATTATCTGATGCGTAAAGTCTGGTTTGTACGTATGCGAAATATCAGTTTAGGATATACTATCCCTCTAAAGAATAATAAAGTAATTCAAAGGGCTAATGTATATATTGATGTTAATAATCCTTTTATTCTTACTAATTATAAAGGACTTGACCCGGAGACGGACACGTGGGCAGGTGGTATTTATGCTTATCCAAATGTAAGGACATATAGTTTAGGTGTTAATCTCACTTTTTAAGACAAATAAAATATGAAAAAAAAATTATATAAAGTGCTTTATGCATTAATGTGTACATTGATATTGAGTGCATGTACTAATTTAATCGAAGAAGATTATTCCAATATAAATCCTGATTTTTTCCCTACTACAGACAATGATGCAGTCGCCTTAGTAACAGCTTGTTATAATCCATTCTCAGCTGGGGGATATTCTGGCTATTGGCAGAGTGCATCTGGCGGTTTTCACGTAATGTCGGATATGGCAACTGACATACTTGATTGTCAATGGGGAGCAGATCCATGGGGGCCTGTAGTCTCTTTTAATTGGCATGCAAATTGGAATGCGGTTACAAATTTTTATGGAAGACATCAGCACATCAGTAGATTAACGATGGCTATTTATCGTATTGAGAATATAGAGATGAAAGATACTAATCTACAGAAACGACTAATTGCTGAATGTAAAGCTTTAAGAGGTTGGTTGGCATTTATGTTGTATGATCTCTATGGCCCTATTCCGCTGGCTACGACAGATGATCTACTAACCCCATTGAGCGATATTGCTATTCCTAGAGCCACAGAAGAGGAGATGAAAAGATTTATAGAATCAAACCTGAATGAGGCTTTGACTTCCAACTCGCTTCCTAATCGTGCTTCTGGAACTGAATATGGGCGTGTTTCCAATGCTCTTTGTCATACAGTACTTATGAAATTTTATATGCTTACAAAACAATGGGGGAAAGCCGTAATAGAAGGTAGAGAATTACAGAAAGAAACATATGGATTTCGCTTGCTAAATAATTATAAAGATGTATTTTTACTTGAAAATGAAGGAAATAACGAAATAATTCATGCTGCTACGGCATCACTCGCAACCAATTCCACTCTGTGGTTAGCACATGTTCTGCCCGGCCCTTATCCTACACTAAATCCCAACATACAGAAATGGGGAGGTTACAGAATGATATGGAAATACTTTCACACTTATGATCCCACTGACAAGAGACTAGAAGTAATTATTGGAGAATTTGAAGGAACTGATGGTGTAATATATAATCAACAAAATCCTGGAGCTCCATTAGCAAAAGGTGCAATTCCTGTAAAAGTAGGAGAAGATCCTGGTTCAACGGGTGAAAATAGTGGAATCGATTGGATTATCTATCGATATGCAGATGTATTAACTCTTTTAGGAGAGGCTATCGTACGGGAGGGGAACTCTGTTACACAAGAAGCTGTGGACTTATTAAACCTTATTCGCAATCGCGCGGGGTTAACAAATTTCACCTTAGCCGATCTCCCTTCTGTCGATTCCTATTTAGATGAAATTTTAAAAGAACGGGGACATGAATTTTTTTGTGAAGGTGTCCGTCGTTCAGATCTGATCCGACATCAAAAGTATCAAGCTGCTGCCGAATTCAAAGGATACGGGGAGACCTATCGTCCAAATGTTTTTGAACGTTGGCCGTTACCTCAAAAGGCAATTGATGAAGGTAAGGGGGTTATTACTCAGAATCCTGGCTATTAATTTTTATACAAATAAAGATCTAAGACGAAATAATTTTAATTTTCGTCTTAGATTTTTCAAAAACAAAAAATAATCCTTACAAAAGAGGATTATTCTTAAACTACAGATTTAATGATGCAACAATCTATTTTTTTTATTCTTGGTTTATTTCTTATCTTATCAGGATGTACTAGTAGATCCCAATCTAATGAACATTCTTTTACAATACCTGATTGGGGTGAAGCAAAATGGAAAGATGTACCGGAAAATCCTCTAATAGATCCAATTGATTATGGATTACCTGAATTAGTTATAGGTGATCCTCAAATTCTGACCCCAGGTAAATTTGATCAACAATGGCACGCCTTCTATCATGGATTCTCGCATGACGACAAGGGATGGCATACTTGGTTTTTCCATTCCACATCACCTGATGGACTTCACTGGAAAGAGATTTCTCGTGAAGAGGGAGAAATAGGTATCCAATATATTTTCGCTGATGGGGATAGATGGATACAGTATTATACCGCCACCACCAATGCTATGCAAGACCCTGAAATGAAGAAAAAGTATGGTACAATAATTCGCGCCCGAACAACAACAGACTTCATTAATTGGTCAGCACCTGTCAATTTAATAACACCTGAATTACCCAAAGAGCGTGAAGGTTCTAGCATTGAGGCTCGCAATCCTTGTGTCATACAGTTACCTGACGGACGCTACAGAATGTATTATAGCGCTGGAATGGTCTTTTTAAAAGATGCAGGTTATGGTGAGCCAAAATATATATTTTGTGCGGAAGCAGATAATGCCCTGGGACCATTTGTAAAAAAAGAAGAACCGGTTCTATACCCTGACAGTACCCTATCTTTTCGCAATTATGGATGTGGAGGTTTTAAAGTTTTCGGCTACAAAGATGGCTATTTAGCTTTTTATAATCCTATTTACATTGATAGTGAAGGAAAATCACGCTCAGAGATTCGGATGTTGGCCAGTAAAGATGGATTAGAATGGGAAGAGGCTCCATGCAACCCTATTGTTCAACCGGATCCCAATATTCCTTGGAGGTCTGCAATTATTTACCAATTAGATGTAGTGAGTTGGGAAAATGCATTATTAATGTATTTCAATGCGCGTGAAGGCTGGCGAGGTGGAGCAGAGCGAATTGGTGCGGTAAGATTGAATTTGAATGGAGACGAACCTATTGTTAGATTGGAAAATATTTATAAAAAAAATGGCTAGATATCTTGCTATTCTTTTTATTATTATTTTATCGCAGTCATGTAAAGATAATAACAGTTACTTTGTAAAAGCAGTAAAGAATGGACTTATCACAGTAGATGGAAAGCGAATTGAATCTGCCTGGTCACAGGCAGATTCAATCGTACTATTTACCAATCCTTGGAATAAAGACGAATTGCCATCTACTTCATTCTTTATGGTAAACGATAGTATAAATCTATATTTCTATTTCCTTGTAGAAGATACAGATATTGTACTAGAGGTAAACTACTCCAATGAAAGAGATGTGGAAAAAGAAGATCGGGTAGAATTGTTTTTTTCAAAAAGCAAGGAAATGGATTCCTACTATTGTTTTGAAATAGATCCCAAAGGAAGAGTCCTCTCCTACAAAGCAAAGTTTTATCGTCAATTCTATTTTGAATGGGATCCACCATATGGTTTTTCTGTCGCAACCCAAATTCATCCCTATGGATATTCTGTGGAGGGACAAATACCATTGGAATTTATTAATACAATTGCTCCTGACGGAGAAATATATTTAGGCGTTTACCGTGCTGAATTTTCTCGACAGGAGGATAATATCGTTGAGAATTGGCTAACATGGATAGACCCTAAGACTAAATCGCCGGACTTTCATGTCCCAGCATCATTAGGTCGTATGATCTTGTATAAAACCAATACATATCAACTATAACAAGATGAAAAGAACTGTAATAATATATTTAATAATTTGTTATTCAGCTATATCAACGGTATATGGGCAGGATAGATACGAAACCCGAATACCCTCTCTCTCTGACGAGAAATGGTGGGGTGGTTTTGTAGGTTACGGACATGAAATGCCATTTGCTTCTTCCACCCGTATGTTTAATCTCAGTCGTGAGAATTTTAACAATCAAATAGTTCCGCTTTTCGTTTCAAATCAAGGCCGTTATATTTGGAGCGATGACCCTTTCAGATTCAAGTTTTCGTCAGATACGTTGATCATTTTTTCAAATTACAAGAAAAATATCGAGGTTATATCTGCCGGAACTACATTGCACGATGCCTATATGAGTGCAAGTAAAAAACATTTCCCCCCAACAGGAAAAATTCCGGAACAGGTCTTCTTCTCTAAACCACAGTATAATACATGGATAGAACTAATGTATGACCAAAATCAAGACGATATCCTGAAATATGCAAATGATGCAATTAAGAATGGTTTTCCTCCCGGTATATTCATGATTGATGATAACTGGCAGAAATATTATGGGAATTTTGAATTTAAGAATGACAAGTTTCCGGATCCAAAAGCTATGACAGACAGTTTACACGCTATGGGGTTTGATGTCATGCTGTGGGTATGCCCTTATGTTTCGCCCGATAGCCCTGAATATCGGGAATTAAGCAGCAAAGGTTATTTAGTAAAAGATAAAAATGACAAGGATGCAATCATTCATTGGTGGAATGGATATAGTGCCTGCTATGATATGACTAATCCAAATGCAGTGAAGCATTTACAAAATGAACTTACAAAGCTGCAGGATCAATTTGGTATAGATGGTTATAAGTTTGATGGGGCTGATGTGGGTTATATGCAAGGAAACTATTCTTTTTATAAGGAAGGTGCCTCTGTAAACGATTTTACAGAAGCCTGGGCAGCATTTGCATTGAACTTCTCCTTCAATGAACTTAGGACTTCATGGAAATTAGGAGGTACTGAACTTGTCCAACGTTTGGGAGATAAAAACTATTCGTGGGATGCTGTTGCCTCACTTATCCCACAAATGACAACTGCAGGTATATTAGGACATGCCTATGTTTGTCCCGATATGATTGGAGGTGGCCAATTTACTGCTTTTTTACATATCGATGCAGACAAATTTGACCAGGAATTGATTGTTCGCTCAGCTCAGATACATGCCTTGATGCCAATGATGCAGTTCTCTGTGGCTCCATGGCGTATATTGGACAAGGAAAACCTTAAAATAGTCCTTGACGCTGTAAATCTACATCAGGATTTTTCGGAGTATATAGTAGAGTGTGCAAAAACCATGGCTATCTCCGGGGAACCTATAGTACGAAGTATGGAGTATAGCTTTCCCGGTGAAAACTTTTCGGAATGCGATGATCAGTATATGCTGGGGGATAAATATCTGGTTGCCCCCATGGTTAATCCCGGAAACAAGCGATTTATCCAATTACCCAAAGGACAATGGAGAGATGATTTAGGAAAAGTACATAATGGAGGAAAGAGAATGGAAATTGATGTCCCATTAAATAGGATACCCTATTTTGAGAGACTTTCATTTGAAAATAATAAAAAATAATTTTTTAGTTCTATTCGCTATATTTGTCTACTATTTTCTGTAAATAAAAGCATTTTGAATGTAGTTGTAATATGCTTTGAATAATATTATAAATTAATTATCTTCGTCCCAGAGATGTATCCATATTATTCAAGATAAATATGAAACGAGCATGAATTACCTTGTAATCGACGAAGTCAAAACTATTTCCTCTCAGGAATCCGATAAAAAGAGAGTTCCATACGGCACCATTCAAAATGAACATTTTAGTCATATAAAAAAAATAATTTTGGTTGTTTTGTTGATCTGTTCCGCATTTCAATTATTTGCAGATAAATGGGATAATAAAACTGCGGAACTGAAAGGAAAGAAGATACTTGTATTCACAAAAAACGGGGAGGGGTTTGTCCATGACAATATCGAAGAAAACGTGAATATGTTCCTGAGACTGGGAGAACAATATGACTTCAGGGTTGATTCGACATCCAGTTCTGCTATTTTTGCGACAGAGAATCTGTTCCAATACGATGCTGTAGTGTTTGCCAACACTAACAACAAAGTATTTGAGAGTGAAATGGAAAAAGAGGGACTTGTACAATTTAACCGGCAAGGGAAAGGAATTGTCGGAATTCATATAGCCTGCGGCACCGAACGTGAATGGAAATGGTTTAAACAAATGATTGGCGGCACGTTTGACTTTCATCCCCGGCTTCAAAAATTCAATGTCCGGGTCGTTGATGATAAACATCCCTCTGCAAGGGAGATCCCTCCGGTTTGGGAAGTAGAAGACGAATTATATATAATGAAAGAGATGAATCCGACTGTAAGGATTTTAATGGTTTCAGATTTTTCATCACCGGATTTTCAACATTCAGACCCGATGCCCAATACCTTTGGTACACAGTTTCCAAGTGTCTGGTGCAACGAGTTTGATGGCGGAAGACAATGGTTTACAGCGCTTGGACACAAAAAAGAGGATTATGGTGATCCCCTGTTTATCAGTCACATCGTTGGAGGCTTGCAATGGGTTCTCGCTAAATAGAAAAGTGAATCAGTTTCAACAAACCGCAGATAATCCCTAACACATAGATGATATTCTGTAAAGATATTGTGCTGGATGAAATCTCCTCACGATTGAACGCCAAAATTGCAGTTAATAGCAAATACGGATTATCGATAAAAAACAGTTTTACAACTATTTATTAAAAAGATATTCTTACTTTTACGGTTCAACCTGAAATATAAACAAATAACAATCGGGACAATTCATTTAACACCTGTCAGGAATATCTTTCTGATACTACATTTTTTACATTGAAATAAAAATTATGGTTCTTGGAAAAATTATTCAAACCCTAAGTCTGAGTTTTATCTTATTGATGCTGAATTACTCAGGAGTATTCGGACAAAATGAAGAATATGATGTGGTCATTTATGGTGGTACTTCTGCCGGGATTACATCGGCCATCCAAACATCAAGAATGGGTAAATCAGTAGTGATTATTGAGCCGACTCAACGTCTGGGAGGATTGACAACTGGTGGATTAGGTCAAACCGATATTGGGAATAAACATGTAATCGGAGGCATATCCCGTGAATTCTACCAAAATATCCGAAAATATTACGATGATCCAAAAAACTGGAAATGGCAGGATAGAAACGAATATTTAGATGAAGGGCAAACAAGGACAGAAAAAGGTGAAGATGCCATGTGGACCTTCGAACCTTCCGCAGCCTTGAAAGTATACCATCAAATGCTTTCTAAAGAAAAGGTTGATATTGTGTATGGCGAAAGATTACACAGGGAGAGCGGCGTTATTAAAAAAGATAACAGGATTGAATCGATTGAAATGGAGAGCGGTACAAAATATACCGGAAAGATGTTTATAGACGCCACCTACGAAGGAGATCTCATGGCCGCAGCAGGAGTTAGTTACCGCGTAGGCCGGGAATTCAACCGTGAGTATGGGGAAACATTGAATGGGATCCAGGCCAATAAAATCAGTGCCACCCTCAAATGGACACTCTCACGGAATGCATACAATCATAATTTCATCGACAGGGTTGACCCTTATGTCATCAAAGGAGATCCTACAAGTGGATTGCTACCATACATTACCGAAGGACCTCCGGGTGTAGATGGTGAAGGTGACAATAAAATACAAGCCTATTGCTTCCGGATGACACTGACGGATCATCCCGATAATCGTATTCCTTTCAAAAAACCTGAGAACTATAACGAACTGAATTATGAGCTCCTTTTCAGGAATTATGAAGCGGCTCCAGGACCTATCGAGGAGATGTATCCCTACGGAGACAAATTAGTTCACTGGATCAATTCACCCATGCCCAACCGTAAAACCGACACCAACAACCAGAAAGGATTTTCCACCGACTTTATCGGGCAGAACTATGATTATCCTGAAGCATCCTATGAAGAACGTGAAAAGATTGTACAGGCTCATAGAGATTACCAACAGGGGTTGATGTGGACTCTGGCCTATCATCCCAGAATTCCTGAAAAAGTGAGGAATGCCGTATCAAAATGGGGTACATGCAAGGATGAGTACGAAGAAGGAAGTGACGGGTGGCAGGAACAGCTCTATATCAGGGAAGCACGGCGTATGTTGAGTGATTATGTGATGACCCAGAAAAACTGCGAAGGGATAGATACCGTAGATGATCCGGTCGGTATGGCCGCCTACGGAATGGACTCGCACCATATACAAAGGTATGTGGATGTAAACGGATTCGTGCAAAATGAAGGCAATGTGGAGGCACACGGCTTTTCTCCTTACCCCATTAGTTACCGTTCCATTGTGCCTAAAAAAGCAGAATGTGAAAATCTGCTGGTTCCTGTCTGTGTAAGCTCTACCCATATTGCATTCGGCTCCATCCGCATGGAACCGGTATTTATGATCCTGGGGCAATCAGCGGCGGTGGCAGCGGTAATAGCTATAGATAATAAAATCGCTGTACAGGATGTTCCCTATGGTCTATTGGAACAGGTATTGGTTTCTAAAAATCAGATTTTAAGTAATTAATATCCAATAGTAACCGAAGGTAGGGTAGCCTTATTCTTACGCTCACACTATTTTTGATTTATAAGAAGAAATTGAAGTGACTTAAATACATTTGAAAATCAATAATTTTAATCGTATGAAAAATAAACAAAACTCATCCGGTCAACTATCCAGAAGAAAGTTTCTTGGGACAGCAGCTATTGTTGCTACCGGAACACTTTTTCCCTCCGTTGTCTCTTATGGTAATAATACCTCCAGACCGGTAAGCCGAACAAGTAATGTATCAACCCAAACTCCAAATTCTAAGTTTGCCGGAGTACAGATTGGTGCCATCACTTACAGTTTCCGGGATCTGGAAGGAGGGTTGGAAGCAACCCTCAACGCTTGTGTAGAAGCTGGATTAAGTTCTGTAGAATTAATGGGTACAGGTGTAGAGGATTATCTCGGCGCACCGAAGAATCCGGTACAACGGCGTCCTGGGCCCGATACTCCTTTCACAGATGAAGAAAAGCGCCTCATCACGCAATACAAGAGTGAATTGAAAGAATGGAGGAAAACAAACGGAACAATAAGCGTTTATGCTCAACTTCGCAAAAAATTCAATGATGCCGGTGTAAATATCCACATATATAAATGGACTGCAGGCGAAACCGAAGAGGAACTCGATTATTCATTCAAAATAGCTAAAGCGCTTGGAGCTATCGGAATAACTGCCGAACTGAATGAAAAAAATGCTCGCTTATTAGGTCCGGCAGCAGAAAATAATGGGATGTACGCTATACTTCATAATCATGCCCAGTTTGCTGAACCGGGATTTGATGTTGACAAACTTCTCTCCTACTCTTCCGCAAATAGGTTAAACTTTGATGTGGGTCATTATTTCGGTTCTACCGGCTTGAATCCGGCTGATTTTATCCGCAAATACCATGATCGTATCTCAAGCATTCATCTCAAAGATAAAACGGGTCCCGACAATGCAATACAAAAGAATACCAATCAGGTATGGGGACAGGGAGAAACACCGCTTGCCGAGGTTCTTCACCTTATCCGAGATCAAAAATTACCAATCTATTGCGATATCGAACTTGAGTATCCGGTAAATCCCTGGTCAACTTCCGTTAAGGAAGTAAAGACATGCAAAGAATTTTGCCGGCAAATATTGATATAATGATAGTAAAATTGTAATACTTGTTTTGTGCAGAACTTCTTCAATGCGATCAGTGCAAAATTCAGGGGTAATGAAGACCCGGGCATTGGTACCACAAGCATTGTTCGAAGAGGAGACTGGAAGTTAGTATATTATTACAAGAACGAAATAATATGAAGAGTAAAATTTTTGCTGCGGGATTTTCCCTGGCAGCATTACCCCCACTCAACGCACAGCAAAAACCCAATGTGGTGTTTATTGTTGCCGATGATTTGGGTTACGGGGATTTGAGTTGTTACGGCCAGGAGAAATTCCAAACGCCCAATATCGACCGGCTGGCGCTTAACGGAACCCGGTTCACCCGTTCCTATTCAGGGACTACTGTGAGCGCACCTTCACGCGCCAGCCTGATGACCGGATTACATACAGGTCACACTCCTATTCGTGGGAACAAGGAAATAGAACCTGAAGGCCAGTTTCCGTTGCCGACCGGCATATTCACGCTGTTTCATCTGTTTAAAAATGTAGGTTATACCACCGGTGCTTTTGGTAAATGGGGATTGGGACAACCCGGTTCTGTAGGCGATCCCAACAACCAAGGCGTAGATGAGTTTTACGGATATAATTGCCAACTTCTGGCGCATAATTATTACCCTAGCCATTTATGGCACAATCAGACAAAAATAGAGTTTCCAGAAAATGATAACGGACAATTCGGGGCATACTCGCAAGACCTGATCCAGGCAAGAACGCTGGAGTTTATCGATAAACACAATGAAGATCCGTTCTTCCTCTTCGTTCCTATGGTGCTTCCGCATGCCGAATTGGTTGTGCCCGAAGATTCCATCATCCAGAAATTGAGAGGAAAATTCGATGAAAAACCATATAAAGGGACTGATTCCGGCCCCGCTTTCAGAAAGGGCGGATACATGTCGCAGGAATATCCGCGGGCAACACATGCCGCCATGGTTACACGTATTGATATGTATGTGGGACAGATCATTGAGAAACTCAAAGAGACAGGAGTCTATGAAAATACACTGATCATATTTACCAGTGATAACGGACCGCACCGCGAGGGAGGCGGTGATCCGGATTTCTTCAATAGCAACGGCATCTATCGCGGATATAAACGTGACCTGTATGAAGGTGGTATCCGTGTGCCGACCATTATTTCATGGCAGGAGAAAGTAGCGGCCGGCAAGGAAAACGATTTCGCCTTCGCATTCTGGGATTACATGCCCACGTTTGCCGAACTGTTGAAAACCGATTCGCCGGAAAATACCGACGGGATCAGTATATTGCCCACACTCCTCAATAAAAAAGGAGGCCAGAAGAAGCGCGATTATTTCTACTTCGAATTTCAGGAATTGGGTGGCCGCCAGGCGGTAATAAAAGATAACTGGAAACTGCTGCACCTCGATATCCGCCAGGAAGGGCTGTACGAACTCTATAATCTCGCGTCCGATCCTTCGGAGAATCACAACCTGCTCGATCTCTATCCTCAAAAAGCGGCAGAACTGAAAGAGATTATGAAGAAGGCCAGAACCAATGATCCCAACTGGCCGTTGTTTTAAGCAATTGATTCAGTCATACAATAGAGTTTATATCGAATAAGATTTTAGATGTCTGATTATCGGGAGTCTTATTCTTTAATCAATATAATATCTAATAAACTTTCCAATTATGAGACATTTTTCTACCCGGTCAGTCCTCACTTTTGGTACCTGTCTGGCACTTCCCACGCAGGCACAGGAGATAAAACAAGAAGCAATCCAGGAGAAACCCAACATTGTGTTGATCTATGCCGATGATATAGGGTATGGAGACCTTTCGTGCTACGGAGCTAAGCGTGTAGAGACTCCCCATGTGGATCTGCTTGCCGAAAATGGTGTGCGTTTCAGTAATGCCCACTCTGCCGCAGCAACCAGTACTCCTTCTCGTTACGGCCTTTTTACGGGTGAGTACCCATGGAGAAGAAATGGCACCGGAATTGCCCGAGGTGATGCAGGTTTGATCATCAAACCGCATCGATACAATGTGGCAAAACTAATGAAAGAGGCGGGCGATACCACCGGAGCGGTAGTGAAATGGCACCTCGGCATCGGAGAGGAAACCGGTACCCAGAATTGGAACGGGAGAATTGCTCCCGGCCCGTACGAGATTGGATTCGACTATTCCTACCTTATGGCGGCCACGGGTGATAGAGTACCCTGTGTCTATCTGGAGAACCAGAAGGTGGCCAACCTCGATCCCAATGATCCGATCAGTGTCAGCTATACTACGAACTTCCCCGGGGAGCCTACTGGTAAAGACAATCCGGAGTTGCTGACAAAATTGAGGCCAAGCCCCAATCACGGGCACGACCAGAGTATTGTGAACGGCATCTCCCGTATCGGTTATATGAAGGGCGGCAAGGCGGCACTTTGGCAAGACGAGACGATTGCGGACAGTATTACCTCTCGCGCAGTACGTTTTATTGAGCAAAACAAGGATAAACCTTTCTTCCTTTATTTCGGCACCAACGATGTCCACGTACCGCGGTACCCCAACGAACGGTTCCGGGGAAAAACCGAAATGGGACACCGTGGAGATGCAATCGTCCAATTCGACTGGTCGGTAGGTGAAGTGATCCGTGCTTTGAAAGAGGCCGGAATATATGAAAACACGCTGATCATTTTGTCGAGCGATAACGGCCCGGTGGTGGATGACGGTTATGCGGACGAGGCTGTGGCCCGTCTGGGAGATCATAAACCCTGGGGACCATACCGGGGCGGTAAATATAGTATGTTCGAGGCGGGCACAAGAGTACCGTTTATTGTGCACTGGACGAGGGTGGTGCGTCCGGGAGTTTCTGATGCGCTGGTTTCACAGATCGACCTGTTGGCCACACTCGCCGCCTTGACCGGGATGAAGGTAGGAGAGGAAAAACTGAGTGACAGCAGGAATCAACTTCCGGCATGGCTCGGTCTCGATAACGAAGGGCGTGAATACCTGATTGGTGCCGCCACTTCACTTATGATCCGTACCAAAGACTGGAAGTATATTGAGCCAAATAATGGCAACGCATATCAAAAGCTTACCAACATCGAGATGGGGAATAGTCCGGAGGACCAACTCTACCATTTACGCTATGACCGGGGAGAGTACGATAATGTGGCTGAAAAGAACCAACTGAAGGTACGATTTTTTAAGCAGATACTCGAAGAGGAGAAGAGCAAAGGCGTAGGGTTGGACTTATAATGGATATTGCTCCCTGATAGGGTCATCATATTGTTCCTGTAACCGTTTCAGTTCGGATTTCAAATCTACAATGATACTCTCATAGTCGGGGTTACCATACAGATTATTCATTTCCTGGATATCGTTTTGAAGGTCGTAAAGTTCCCAGCTATCAATGTCGTTATAGAAATGAATAAGTTTGTAGCGGTCCGTACGTACTCCGTAATGGCGTTTTACTGCATGCTCGCCCGGATATTCGTAGTAGTGATAGTAAAGCGATTTACGCCAACCAACAGGTGATTTTTCACTCGTTAACAACGGCAGCAATGATACTCCCTGAATATCAGATGGAATTTCTATTCCTGCAATAGCTAACATTGTGGGCGCAAAGTCTATATTTTGTACCAATTCCCTAATTTCACCCTTACGCTTGAATTGTGAGGGTAAACGCATTACCAATGGAGTGCTGAACGATTCTTCGTACATAAACCGTTTATCGAACCAGCCATGTTCCCCCATATAAAATCCCTGGTCGGAGGTGTAAATGATAATGGTATTTTCCAGCATATTATTTTTTTCGAGATAATCCAGCACGCGTCCTACATTTTCATCCAGCGATTTCACTGTTTTTGCATAATCGGTCATATAGCGCTGGTATTTCCACAAGGCAAGTTCTTTCCCCTCCGGATTATCCTGGTAGAATTGATCAATAATCGGTTGGTAATGCTTATCCCAGGCCGCTTTTTGTGCCGGGTTCAGCCGTGCGTATTCACCATTTTCATATGCTTTCGAAAGACGGGTTTTTACACCGGGACGAATCATTTTCAAATCATTCACGATATCCATATCATGTGCACTGGCAATGCTCATCTCTTGTTCGGATGCCGCTATACGTCCCTCATAATTGTCAAAAAAGTTAGAAGGGACATCAAATACTTTGTCTTCATACAAGGACAAATGAACCGTATCTGCCATCCAATTGCGGTGGATAGCTTTGTGATGCAGGAATAAACAGAACGGCTTGTCTTTATCACGTTCCCTATCCAACCACTCGATACCCAAATCGGTGATGATATTGGTAACATACCCTTCATACCTTTTTTTACCTTCAGGCCCAATGAAGTCAGGATTAAAATAACTCCCCTGTCCGGGTAGAATTTCCCAATGGTCAAAATGGGAGGGTTGGCTGTCTAAATGCCACTTCCCGATCATAGCCGTCTCATAACCTGATTTTTGCAGTAATTCCTGTACGGTCTGCTGACTGCCATCAAATACGGTCATGTTGTCGAGTTTACCGTTTTTATGGCTATGTTTACCGGTAAGCAGACAGGCACGGCTTGGCCCTGAAATAGAGTTTGCCACAAATGCGTTGGAGAACAACACGCCCTCATTGGCTATACGATCCAGATTGGGTGTTTCAATATGACGGTTATCATAACAACTCATCATTTGCCGGGTGTGATCATCCGTCATGATATAGACGATATTAAGCGGCTTACTCTCTGCCTGTTTTTGTACTTTCCCGGTGCATGAAGCCAGGGCGGCTACACCCGCAAGTGGATAAAATAGTTTCCGGGAGAAGTTTTGAATGTCCATTTTTCTTTGTTTTATAATATTTATTCCATCAACCTTTACTGATGGCGTTGTCGTTGGATTTATATCTTATTTTCAAATTTCATCGGGCCAAGGGCACAACTCTCCGTTAGTTATAAACAGCGGACGTTGCGCTTCCACACTGCGGAGATATTCCCCCAACTCCTCGGAGAGTTGTTGCACCAATCGTGGATTTTGTGCAGCATGATCCGTGGTTTCACCAATGTCGTTGTTAATATTAAATAATTCTTTTTTACCGGTTTCGTAATAATAAACCAACTTCCAGTCTCCTTTTCGAATGCTGCTTGTAGTGCCAATCCCCGGGCCTTCATTACCCCAGAGATTAGGATAATGCCAGTAGAGGGCACGGTCGTTATAATCGGTCTGTCTACCTTCCAACATAGGGATAAAACTAATTCCGTCCACCGGTTGTTTGGTCTCACGACATTTCACCTGTGCCATATCGAGAAGGGTAGGAAAAAAATCTTCGATAATCAGATAATCATTGCATCGGGTATTTGGAGCCACGGTTCCCGGCCATTTCACGATCATCGGCACACGAATGCCTCCTTCATAGGCTGATCCTTTGCCGCTATTCAAGGGTGCATTCTGCCTGTGCAACGGCGCGTCACGCCACTGGGTCGAAGTAGAAAATCCCCCGTTATCCGACATGAAGATAATTACGGTATTCTCATCCAGCTTATTCTCTTCCAGCCAATCCATCAGGTCTCCCAGGCTTTTATCCATCCCTGCGATCAGGGCAGCGTACGCCGCCTCTTTTTCGGGGAGTCCGGCATCAATATATTTTTGATAGAAGCGCGTATCCTTGTCTATAGGGATATGTATGGCGTAGTGTGCCATATAGAGGTAGAACGGTTGCCCTAGGTTTTTAGCTTTGTCAAGTGCTTTCAATGCTTCAAGTGTCAATGCTTCCGTAGCGAAAGTTTCTGTTCCCCAATATTTCTCCAGACCGGGAACAGCCTGCAACGGAGAGGGTTTTCCATCAACCCGGTTTCCATAATTTTGTTCACCGTAAAAACTGGCGATTCCACCTCCGGCATGCCCTGCAATATTTACCTCAAAACCGAAGTGGTGAGGGTTTTCACCTGGCGTGTCGATAGCGCCCCAATGAGCTTTACCACAATGGATGGTGTGGTAGCCGCTGTCTTTGAGTAGTTGTGGCAATGACGTTACTTCATATGTGAAGGGTATGCCGGAAACCTGGCAAATACCATTTACGTTCCATTCCGGGAACTGTAGTATTTCGCTCTTCCTGTCCGTAGAACTGTTTTTTTCAAGGGTCCAGTTGGTTACACGGTGCCGGGCAGCATTCATTCCGGTCATCAGGCTCACACGGGTAGGTGAACTTACAGCACAAGCGTATGCTTGCGTAAAGATCATTCCTCTTGAAGCCAGCCGCTCCATATTGGGTGTATGGTAACGTTCGTTGAGCGGGGTTCTCTCTTTCCAGAAAGGCAGTGATGTATCCTGCCAACCCATATCATCCACCATAAAAAGAATAATATTGGGACGAATATCGGGACTGATGGAGTTTTGTGCTGACATCCCCGTCAAAGGGATCAAGGCAAACGGCAATAATTTCTTCGGATTCATGCTTATTGATCTATATTGTATACACTAAAGTTTATAATTTGCGGTATATCTACCTGTTTGTTTATGACAAATCGAATTTTGCCAACAGTAACTGGCGAGAATGTCTGGATACGTTTGTGGCCTACCGATTCGCCATGGCAAAGAGTTTTCCAGCCATGGGGAGTCAACCCTTCCACATGGTAATCACGAATACGCTCGCCTTTGGTGATATCTTCCTGGAGAATAATTTGATTAACGGGCTGCGCTTTATCCAGTTTTAACTCGATGCTATTACCTGTACCGCTAATGGATTGTATGGGGTGTGCCACAAGTTCCGAAATCTTATCTCCAAATTCCTTCAATCGTTGTACATCACCTTCGGGTATCAATCCGCGCGGGTCGGGTGTGAGGCCTAGAATAAGCGTTGCATTGCGCCCCACCGAATTATAATACATATTTACCAAGTATTCAAGCGGATAAACGGCATTCTCATCACCTGGTTCCCAGAACCATTCATGACGGCCGTTATATCCTCTTAGCGGTGCGTCGGCCATTGCCGGAACCCAATATTTTCCGTTGGGATCGCCGTGTTTCAATAATTCCAAATGTGCGCGCTGTTGATCCAGATTCTTGTTGTGCGAAAAGGGTGTGGGAAACGTGCTCCAGTTGGGATAACCTACCGTTCCGCTTTCGGAGCCGCCCCAGCGAAAATCGGCTCGTTCTGTATTGTGATAAAACAGGCATTCAGGTTGTAGTCGACGGATTATCGGTTCTACATCAGGCCCCAGCCCTTTAGGGTCATCAGCGCCACCATCGAACCATACCATAAATAAATCACCATATCTTGAGCAAAGTTCCTCGGTCATTCGTTCGCAATAACGGCGATACCACTCCTGGCGATTGCGGGCAAACTCACCATCGCCGTCAGCCTTGAAATTATAGATACCATAGAGTGAATTCCAGCGGATGCCAATATAAATGCCAGGCATTAACCCATATTTATGACACGATTTTATGAAATCGGCCACAATATCACCCTTACCGTCGCGCCATCGCAATGCTTTCAAACTGTATGGATTTACATCGCTCTGGTAAATGGCAAATCCGGTTTCATGAGTGGCAGTAATGACAGCAAAGGTTGCACCTGCATCTTTCGCTGCTTTTATCCATTGATCGGTATCCAGTTCCGTGGGATTAAAAATGTTATAATCTTCCACGGGATGAATACGATTGATTGTTTGGTTGTACTTTTTTCCGTCGAAAACGTGTAAGTCGTAATGAAAAATTACGCCCAACTCAGCACGTGCCCAACGCAGTTGAGATGTACTGGGAGTAGGTCGTTGGTGGATTTGGGCAAGCACACCGACTGTCGACAATAAAAAAAGAAAGAATAGAGATATTGATTTTTTGAGCATGATATTCATTAAGTTGTAATATACAAGGTAATGGTAAAGGGAAGAACAGGTTTATATCACTAATCTTCCCCTTACATTACAAAAGTAATATTTATAGCAAGAAGTTTATAATCTTTTGAAAGGATTATAAGTTCTTGGAATGATATATAAATATATACATAAATTACTGTGTATAGCCTTCATTTTGTATAAGCTTTTCATTAGCCTCTATTTGTCGCTGCGGAATAGGAAAAACTATTTGATGTGGTTTTGCCGCTTTACCTCGATCAATAGCACTAGAAATAAATTTACCGTGACGTATCAAATCTTCACGACGTAATCCTTCCGAGAAAAACTCACGACCACGTTCAGCTAAAATAAAATCTCGTAATTCCTCTTTTGAAGAGAACTGATCTAAAGATATCTCAGAAACTCCTGCTCGGCGTCGAATTTTGTTAATGAGGTCGATGCTCTCCTTGTTCGGATAATTTTTTTCATTCAATGCTTCTGCTTTACTCATTAAAATATCAGCATAACGCACATAAACAATATCGTTCCCATTTGCTTCCCCAACAGCATTAGGGTCAGGCGAGTATTTGAAACTACGCACATCATCTAATGGATTTCCGTTTTCATCTTCAAGTAGTTTTACTAATGTTCCTGATAAATCTTCATATTCTGCAATGATTAGTTTTCTTCGATTGTCATTTTCAGCAAACGTCTTATAAAAAGCTGTATAAGTGCGGAATTGTGCACCAAAATTTACCCAATTAGACAGAATAGGATAATTCGGAGGAAAGGCATGTGGCATGTAATTATTATGATAACCATTTTGTGCGATACAAGGAGCTCGATAGATAAACTCTTTATTATCCTCTCCTTCCACTGAAAATAATTTAGTGTAATCACTATAAAGTGAATAATAATTCAAGTCGATTACTTCTTGAGCTGTAGTAATAACATTCTCCCAATCCTTTTCATGTAGATAAAGTTTTGTCAATACCCCTAAAGCTGCACCCTTACTAGCCCTTCCAATAGGATTTTCTTCTACGGTAAGATTTTCAGCCGCAAAAGTCAAATCATCGATCAAATATTTAACAAAGACATCTTTGGTTGCACGGGGTGTAGATTTACCAATTTGTTCGATTTCATCAGGGGTTGCTCCTGAGGGAATTTCGATAATTGGAGTAGGTCCAAAAATATTATATAAGAAATAATAAGAAGTACCTCTAATAAACCGTGCTTCACCTTTTATTTTGTTTATTTGTGTTTCTGGAAGCCCCGAAAGTCCATCTGCTACACTCAGTACATTATTGGCACTGGCAATAGCCTGATACATCTGTACCCAAAAACTATTCAGAAAACCATCATTGATGGCCCAGGTAAAATCAATGTAAGGCTTTGCATCACGTTCTAATCCACCTCCTGTTTCAAAAGCAATATCAGTAGTAAACTCGTTCATCAGGTAGGTATAGTTTCTGCTTGTATAACTGATAATCCGTGAACGGGCATATGCACCTGTAAGCAATGCGTCGATACCCGATTGTTCTTTTAAAAACTCATTCGGGTCGTATTCAGTATATACCTTTTCTTCCAAGAAATTACTGCAACCTATTATTGAAGATAGTAGAACGATTGATAATATTTGTAATAGTTGTTTTTTATATGGTCTCATTATAGTTCTATTTTATTAAAATGTAACATTTACTCCCATTCTAATTGTACGTGCTAAAGGGTAACTATTATAATTAACTTTGGAGACACTTTCTCCTCGTGCACTGGCATCGGGATCAAATCCATCAAATTTGGTAAAAGTAAATAAATTATCACCGGAAGCATACACTTGCAGATTACGAATAAATTTATTCGTCTTAACAGGTATATCATAGCTTAGGTTAACTGTTTTCAAGCGTACAAACGACGCATCAGTAACAGTAAGTGAGTTAATCGAATAAGCGCCTCCATAACTACTTGGATTTACACCACTTGGGTAAGTATTCGAAGGATTATTTTCTGTCCATCGATTCAAATAATACTTCGCAATACGGTTACGATACTCATTAGTTGGATAAATACTCTCGGCGATATTCACATCTAATGTCTGAATACCATTTACCCATTGGAGAAATAGGTCAAGGGTGAAATTCTTATAACTAATGCGGTTGTTTAATCCTCCCGTGAAATCAGGGAAAGGTTTTCCAAGGATTACCCGGTCGTTGAGATCTATTACATTATCACCATTCTGATTTTTAAATTTTAAATCTCCCGGTTTTGCGGTAGGTTGTGCTGAATTAGCAATATCATCTTCTTTTTGAAAGATACCTTCCACTTCATATCCATAAAATGAATAAATTGGATGTCCTACTTTTGTTAATTCATAACCGGAAATATATCCTCCTGCTATTGAGCCGGTTATTAACTCGGGGATAAATGAAGGTAATTCTCTTACTTCGTTTCTTAAAAAAGAGAGATTGAATGATGTATCCCAATTGAAATCACGATTTTGCACGTTAATTGTATTGATAGTAATATCCACACCGCTATTTCTCACGGTACCTGCATTGACCATAATGTCATTGAATCCGATTGCAGAGGGCAGAGGTTTACGAAACAGTTGATCTTTGGTATTACGGATAAAGTAATCAACAGTGCCACTAATTTGATTTTTAAAAAGACTAAAATCAATTCCCACATTCAACTCGGATGTTGTTTCCCATTTCAGATCGGGATTTGGTAATCGAGCAGGTAATACACCAGATGCCAATCCATTACCGAAAACAGCTGATCCTCCGGCAACCAAAGTCTGTACAGTCTGGTAATTGTCAATGCCCTGATTTCCTAATTCTCCATATCCGATACGTAATTTTAAATCATCAACGACATTTATATTGAAAAATGGTTCACCCGATAGACGCCACGCTCCTGCAACAGAGGGGAAAAAGGCGTATTGGTTTTGGGTGGAAAATCGTGATGAACCATCGTAACGGAATGATGCCGTAAGTAAATATTTATCAAGCAATTCATAATTTATACGTCCGAGTATGCCATTGAGACGATTCCTTGATTTAAAAGAACGTACGTTATCACCATTGAGGTTATCACCACTTTGCAGTAAATCAGCTCCTGTCACGTCAGATAAAAATCCTCGAGAGTCTGCATATACATATTGTCTCATGAACTGTTCATAGCTAGTACCGGCTAACAATGAAATCCGATGAATGTCATTGAAGCTCTTTTTATAATTCAGTAAAAATTCAGCGAGCCATTGCGTATTTTCATCTGCTTGCTTAGATCCAATACCTTTATTGGCAAGTCCATTCATTGTCATTCGGTTTCTATATGAAGACTGCATATAGGACATTACAGTCCCTCCTAAACGTATAGTAGCTACCAAATCTTTCACGGGTTCTATTTCGGTGGTGAACGTTCCGTAAACAGTATTACGCTGGTTCTTTCCACTTACACCGTTAAGAAGTGCCATTGGATTGTCAAGGGCAATGAAGTTATTGAGATAATATCTTCCTGTTTCAGGATTAATTCCTGCAGGTAAAGTTGGATCAAACTGTAAAGCAGAGTTAATAGGACCAGCCCCTTCGTTAACGCCATCCATGTTCTCATACATAGAATTACGGTCAGCACGAGTATAATTCAGTGTGAATTTAAAACGCAAAAACTCTTTTGGATCAAAATTCATGTTTGCCCGTACGTTGAATTTTTTAAAATCAGACATCTTAACCAATCCTTCCTGATTAAGATAATTCAACCCTAAGTAATAATCACTTTTTGGCGCACCCCCTGCAAATGACAATTGATAGTTCTGAATTGGGGCTGTTGTACGGAAAATTTCATTCTGCCAATTTGTTCCCCTTCCAGCAGCGGCAATTTCTTCTGGAGAATAGATCTCACCTCGCGGATCTTTTGATTCAATGCGGAGAGCATTCAGTATCTCCATATATTGTCTGGCATTCAACATATCCATTTTCTTAGCTACTGATTGTGCTCCGAATTCGGAACCAAATTTCACTACAACTTCACCTTTCTCTCCTCCTTTTGTTGTAATGAGTACGACACCATTTGCTGCACGGGTTCCATAAATGGCGGCAGCCGAGGCGTCTTTCAAAACCTCAATGGATTTGATGTCTTCCGGACTGATAGAGCTAGGATCTACCCCAGGCAATCCATCTACAACTATAAGGGCAGCGTTGCTACTGTTGATGGAACCAGCTCCGCGAATCTGAATTTTAGTGTCAGCTCCCGGTGCAGAACTTGTTTGGCTAACATTTACACCTGCGGCTTTCCCATTTAACATTTGCAAAGCATTGGTATTTATTCCCTCTGTAAATCGTCCTTCAGATAATGAAACCACCGAACCAGTAAGGTCCCGTTTACGTAGAGTTCCATACCCTATAACCACTAATTCGTCCAATAATTCTGTATCTGAATGCATTGTTATATTTATTGTGGTCTTTCCATTTAAAGCAACCTCTTGTGTTGTCATTCCGACATAGCTAATCAGGAGTACAGTGTTTTCAGAAAGGCTCGTCAGAGTAAATTCCCCATTAATATCAGAAACTGTCCCATGGGCCGGATTATCTTTCTCGACAATGGTGGCTCCGATAATTGGTTCCCCATCCTCATCTTGGACCAATCCGGATATGGTTTTCCCTCTCTGTTGCTGAACCGTATTAACAAGTGATTGTTGCTGTTCGGCTTTTACGGACAGTGCAACCTGCGTATTATTAATCTGGTAACCAATATTTGTATTACGGAACAAGGTATTCAATATATTTTCAATTGTTTCATCCTGTGCCTGAACAGTCACCTTTTTGCTTAAATCCAGAAAATTATCACTATAAAAGAAAGTATAGTCACTTGTCTTTTCAATTTGCCGAAGTACGTTTCTTATTTCCGTATTTGTCACGGAAATACTCAGTTGTGCTATGGTTTGCCCCATGCTTAACAGGAGCAAAAGCAAACAGCTTACACCAATCCGTTTGATTTGTTTGTTCATTGAATGATTTTTTAGATTTTAGTTTGTTTTAAGATAGAATTAAGGATATAAAAGCACGAAATTCTCTTTGATTGAGTATTTTTGTACCAAATGTGAATGCGGTCTACAGCGTTTTCTTTTTATTAAGGCGCTGTTGTGCTTTATCCTAATTTAGCAAATATTGCATTCTCTAAAGCTTTCGCTTTTCTGCCGGAGTAATGCCCTCACATTGCTCCGGCTTTTTTTACCATGTAATTGGATTTGTTCTCTTCCGTTTTATTTCATACGCATTAGTTTTTATGAGTTATTAATTCTATTTTTTACTGAATATAATGTGTGAATCGGTCATTGTATATTGTAGGGGAGAAACAACGGTGATAAGGCTTAGCACATTCTCCATACTGTTGTTCTTTATTTTCCCGCTATACTGTATCTCTCTTATATCGGGTGATGCAAAAGAAATAGTTACATTATAGGTACGTTCCAGTATTCTAGCTATATTTTCCAGTGTTTCTTTATCGAATACAAATTGATCCGTCATCCAAAAAATAGCTTCCTCAGCATTGTCGATATGAAATCTGCTGAACCTCATCTCTTTGGTATGGTACATAACCCGGTCGTAGGGATTCAACACTTCAGATAACAGCGGACTGCTTACCTCAATTTTGCCTTCTATAAGTGTTCCGATTATTTGTTCATCATTGGGATAAGACTTGATGTTGAATTTCGTCCCCAATGCCTTTACCTGTAAATCGGAGCGGGTAAGCACGATGAACGGGTTGTCCGGATCACTCTGTACATCAAAATAGGCCTCCCCCACCAGCTTTACAGTCCGGCTTTTCTTTCCAAAATCCGGAGAATAACGCAGTTCACTTGCCGAATTGAGCCGCACGTACGAACCATCGGGAAGTTGAACGCTTGCTTTCTGTCCGTTTTCTACCATCACAACAAGTTCTTGCTGTGAATGGTCACGAAGCAGTGGGAGCGATATGCCTAATATAAAGAACAAGATAGCAACAGCAGCCACGCTTGCAAACGAAACCCATCTCCTTCTCTGTTTCGAAAGTAGGGGGGATTTTTTGCGTATATGCACCTGAAACTGTTTCCATATCCTCTCTTTGCTTTCATCTGCAAAAGGTGATAAATACTGTCCGGCATTGCTCCATTTGACAGCATAATATGCATCGAATTGCTTTTCGCTTATTTGTTTTTGTTGATAAGCGTGTTGCAACTGCTGCATTTCCTCTTCCGAGATAGTGCCGGAGAGAAACTTTTCAATGAGCTTTATAATTTCTTCTGACATATTTATTGTTTTATACGTGAATGGGAGAAAATCCTTACAAGAATATTGTTTTTAACAATATATTAACTTTTATTAGCTGTATAAAGGGCTAAAGGTATAACAGATTTAAGAATATAAATAAATCAAATAAGAGTGAATTGAGGTAATATTTCATCTTTTCCCTCAAAAAGATAAGGGAACGCCTTATCTGGGTTTCCACCGTTTTTTCGGAGATCTGCAAACGAGATGCGATTTCTTTGTTCGATAAATTTTCTTTCCGGCTCAATAGAAAAATTCTACGGCGATCTGAAGGCAGTTTCTCGATAAGTTCAGAAAGAATATTTTCCAGAAAACGGCTGTTTATATCTGCTTCAATATCGGTATTTTCCTGCACTTTTTGTTGTTGATACTGTTCATATTTATATTTCAGTAACAACTGTTCGGTTTGCCGGTACACCTGATTTCGGGCAATGGTATAGAGAAAAGGAGCTATATTGGTTTCAGTATCGATTGTTTCCCTTTTTTCCCAAATAGAAATAAAGACCGATTGTGTGATATCTTCGGCAAAGGTTTTATCAAAAAGCGTATTCAGGACAAATGTATAAATCTGATTGTAATAGTGATGAAAAATATATTCAAAGGCCTTTTCGTCCCCTTCCCGTAGAAGGCGCAGAATCTGGGAGTTCATATGGATTGGTTTATTTTTCAAAATACTCTTATTTTTTATCCAGACCATGGTCATTGCATTGACTCCTATGCTTACAGACCAGGATTTCTATATAATTGCATTTGGCAAATTAGCCTGCATACAGATATTACACTATGTAAATCAATATAATAGAATTAAGAATAAGTCTACTTACCTTCTACAAAGGTAAAAGATTTTTACAATTATCAGGTATACTCTCCTGAAGGATTATTTTTATCTACACTCTTGCGAGCCGGACAACCCTCCATTCCTTCCATTATCTCGTGGCGGGAAAAAGTATCGGTCAGCCAGTATAATTTTTTTCCAAGGAAAACAACAGAATCAGTTTTTTTGTTTACCTTGCGGAAAATAACAGAACAGGGAATTGTATATGGGCTCCAAGGCATAATCATACCTTGGAGCAGCATTCTTTTATGGATACAAAACAAATTTTAAAAATATATCTGTAATGAAAAATCGATTATTTCTACTCTTGTTTTTTATATTGTCTCTTTGCCTGCAAGGTATTTCTCAACCTGCCAGACAGTTGGTGCAGGTGATCGTGACACCGGATAAATCCGATTGGACCTATGAAAAGGGTGAACAGGCCCAATTTCAGATTATGGTACTTAAAAATAATGTTCCATTAGACGGGATCGATGTAAAATACCGTATCAGTCCCGAATTGATGGATGCATGGGAAGAAAAAACCGTCACACTCAAAAAAGGAGTGGCCATTGTCAAAGCCAAACAGTTCAATGATGCCGGTTTTTTACGTTGCCAAGCATCGGTAGAGGTTGACGGGAAAACCTATTCCTCTTACTCGACTGCCGGATTTTCTCCCGAACAGATTAAACCGACCACTACACTACCATCCGACTTCGAACAGTTTTGGGATGGAGCTAAGGCGGATTTGGCCAAAATACCCATAAACCCTGTATTAACCCTGATGCCTGAACGATGCACCGACAAAGTGGATGTGTACCATGTGAGTATTGATAACATCAAAGGAAAAATTTATGGTATCTTATGTAAACCCAAAATCAAAGGGAAATATCCCGCAATGCTGCATGTTCCCGGTGCAGGAATCCGACCTTACTACGGTGATGTGTGGAGTGCTGAAAAAGGTATTATCACCTTCCAGATTGGTATTCACGGCATCCCGGTAAACCTTGAACAAAAAGTTTACGACAATCTGGGTAGTGGTGCGCTCAACGGTTACCAGGTCTCCAATATGGATGACAAAGATAATTATTACTATAAACGTGTTTATCTCGGTTGTGTGAGAGCTGTGGACTTTATCGAGTCCCTCGATTGTTTTAACGGTCAGGATATAGCAGTAACAGGCGGAAGTCAGGGTGGCGCACTCTCCATTATTACAGCAGCACTCGATAGCCGTATCGATTATCTGGCTGCTTTCTACCCGGCTCTTTCCGACTTAACCGGCTATCTACACGGCCGTGCCGGAGGTTGGCCCCACATGTTCAAAGATAATTTCACCAATAAACCCCAAAAAATAGAAACATCAAAATATTATGATGTGGTGAATTTCGCCCGCTTCGTCAAAGTACCCGGTTGGTATAGCTGGGGATATAACGACAACGTATGCCCGCCCACATCGATGTATGCGGCCTATAATGTCATTCCCGGATCCAAAGAGTTACATCTTTTCCAGGAAACCCAGCACTGGACTTTCCCTGAACAGCAGGAACTTAAAAATAACTGGCTATTCAAAAAACTTCTGAAAGAAAAATAATATATCCACAGGCCATTCCCGCCTCGAACAAAAAGATTATTTCTCTATAAAAATCAATCCTATGCAAAAAATAAATCCTATTATTGGTGTTCTTCTGTTACTTTTTATTTTTTCGTTGGCAGGATGTGAGCCAGATGCCGGCAAAGATAGTAACCCTGCGTGGAAAGCCCAACATGTAGTTTTTATCGGACTAGATGGATGGGGCAGCTATAGTGTAGAAAAAGCAGATATGCCTAATGTGAAGCAACTGATGAAAGAAGGTAGTTACACCCTGCAAAAACGGACAGTACTTCCTTCATCAAGTGCGGTAAACTGGGCATCTATGTTTATGGGAGCGGGACCTGAGTTACACGGATACACCCGATGGGGATCCCAAACACCTGACCTTCCTGCGCGAGAGTTAAACCGGAACGGGATGTTTCCCAACATCTTTAATCTACTGAAGGAAGCCGCTCCCGAAGCTGAAATAGGAGCAATATATGAATGGGATGGAATTAAATACCTGGTAGATACACTTTCACTGAATTACTATCACAATGTTCCCAACAACAACAAGCTGAACACAGAACTCACCAGATTTGCCGTAAAATATGTCAAAGAAAAAAAGCCGACCCTGGCAGCGTTTATCTATGACAGTCCGGATGATGTGGGTCATACAGATGGACATGATACACCCGGCTATTATGCCAAATTGAAAGAGTTGGATGACCAGATAGGTGAGATAATTAACGCCATGAAAGAAATAGGCATGTATGACAATAGCGTCATCATTGTCACTTCAGACCATGGTGGTATAGATAAAGGACATGGAGGCATAACAATGATGGAAATGGAAACACCCTTTATCATTGCAGGTAAGGGTATTCAGCAGGGAGGTGAATTTCAGGAAAGCATGATGCAGTTTGACGTCGCACCCACCATCGCCGACATATTTCATTTAGGTCCACCACAAGTATGGGTTGGGCGTTCTATGAAACAGGTATTCTACTGATGATATATAAAATGGAAAGAAAATCAAAGATAAGGGTAGGTGTATGGGGGGCAGCTCTTTCAGCCGCTGTCGCTTGCACCCCCTCTCAACAATCAGAGAAAGCAGGTAAAGAGTTACCCAATGTGATACTGATCCATCTCGACGATATGGGATATGGAGACTTGTCTCTCACCGGAGCTACAGGATATAAGACACCTCATATCGACAGGATAGCCAATGAAGGGCTCTTCTTCACTCATTATTATTCGCCACAGGCGGTATCGAGTGCTTCCCGCGCCGGTCTGCTCACGGGATGCTACCCAAACCGTGTCGGGTTTGCCGGTGCATTAGGTCCCACTTCAGGGATCGGGATCTCTGACGATGAAGTGACCATTGCCGAATTACTTAAAGAGAAAGGATATGCCACCGCAGCTTATGGTAAATGGCATTTGGGAGTTCAGCCTCAATTCCTGCCCTCCAATCACGGATTCGATGAATTTTATGGTATCCCCTATTCTAACGATATGTGGCCACTGCACCCGACAGGCACATATCCCGACCTGCCTCTGTTCGAAAATAAGGAGATCGTGAATCCGGCGGTTTCACCTGACGATCAGTCCCAATTTACCACCGACTTCACCTATCGCACCGTCGATTTTATCAAAAAAAACCATGACAATCCTTTCTTTATCTATCTGGCCCATCCGATGCCACATGTACCTCTCTATGTTTCCGATAAATTCAAAGGAAAATCAGAGCAGGGGCTATACGGTGACGTGATGATGGAGATCGACTGGAGCGTGGGAGAAATCATAAAAACATTGGAAGAGACCGGCCTGGATAAACAGACACTCGTAATTTTCACCTCCGATAATGGACCCTGGCTCAACTATGGCAACCACGCAGGAAGTACTGCCGGTTATCGCGAAGGGAAAGGGACTACATTCGAAGGAGGACAGCGTGTGCCCTGTATTATGATGTGGCGGGGCGTTATCCCCGAAGGAGGCATTTCCAACAGTCTCGCTTCAGGTATTGATATCCTTCCCACTCTGGCGGAGATAACAAGTGCTCCTCTGCCTGAACATATTATCGACGGTGTCAGCCTCCTGCCTATACTCAAAGGTGATGTAGAAGCTAAGCCGAGAGAAACTTTCTACTATTACTACCGGCAGAACAGCCTGGAAGCAGTCAGACACGGAGATTGGAAATTGGTTTACCCGCATCAGGGAAGAAGCTACGAAGGATCACAACCGGGCAATGAAGGAAAGCCGGGAAAAGTAAAAGAGGGGTACCCCTTCCCCGGTGCACTCTACGATCTGCGACGAGATCCCGGTGAACGCTATGATGTGAGCGGGACTTATCCCGATATTGTAGGAAAGCTTGAACAAATTGCCAACGTAGCACGACAGGATCTGGGTGATGATCTCACTGGAAATGAGGGAAGCAACCGCAGACAACCGGGAAGAATTTCCGGACAATAACAAACTTATTTGTTTTGCCGAGTGCAGAATTGAAAATCAAGGAGTACAGGCGACTCAAAACGACTAATTTTAATGAACGTTTTCGTTAAGCTAAATGAGCAAAGTCAAACTTGTTTGAGCTTTGCCATAGCGAGAAAACGTCTAATGTAATTGAACTTTTAATATAAACGCAATGAAACGATATAATTTGATTATTCCGGCAAAATGGGCGGGTATCAGTTCGCTGGCACTGCTGGGTGCCTGCCAGAACCAGGAGAAAGAGCCCCAACAGCCGAACATCATTTTCATTATGAGCGACGACCATGCCTATCAGGCCATCAGCGCTTATGGCTACGGGCTGAACGAAACACCCAATATAGATAGGCTTGCAGAAGAAGGAGCCCTGTTTTCCCGGTCAACGGTTACCAACTCCATCAGCGCACCCAGTCGGGCTGTCTTACTTACCGGAAAGCATAGTTTTGTGAATGGTAAGGTCGATAACAACCGACCCTTTGACTGGGATCAGCCCAATTTCCCGAAACTGATGCAGGCTAACGGTTATCAAACCGCCATGATCGGTAAGATACACCTCGACGGCATACCACAGGGATTTGACTTCTCCATGGTACTCCCGGGACAGGGACAATATTACAACCCCGATTTCCTGATTAATGGAGAAAAAGTGCGTAAAGAGGGGTATTGCACCGAGATTATCACAGAAACTACACTCGACTGGCTGAAAAATAAACGTGATCCCAACAAGCCGTTCTGTGTGCTCTACCACCAGAAAGCGCCTCACCGCAACTGGCAACCGGCTCCGAAATATCTTACCCTTTATGATGATGTGACTTTTGAACCGCCCGCCAACTTCTTCGACAATTACGAAGATCGCGGAAGAGCGGCTAAGGAACAGGAGATGCAGGTTCACGGCCATGCCATGTGGGGACACGACTTTAAAATGATCGTCGACCCTTATGGCGACAGCACCGGATTTCATCATGAACTGAATCGCTTCAATGATAAGCAGCGTGAAGACTGGCTGGCCGCATATACACCTGAAAATGAAGAATTCAAAGCGAAATACCACAGCCTTACGGATAAAGAAATCGCCTTGTGGAAATACAACCGCTATATCAAAGATTATCTGCGTACTATCAAGTCAATCGACGACGGCGTAGGAGAATTACTTGATTATCTTGAGGAAGCAGGCCTCGCAGAAAACACCATTGTGGTCTATACTTCCGACCAGGGGTTTTACCTTGGGGAGCACGGCTGGTTCGACAAGCGGTTCATGTATGAAGAATCGTTCAGGACACCCCTATTGATGCGCTATCCCAAAGAGATAAAACCCGGGACTGTCATAGATGCATTGGTGCAGAATCTCGATTTCGCACCTACTTTCCTCGATTACGCCGGCATTGAAGCACCGCAAGAGATGCAGGGCGAATCCTTCCGACAAGTGGTAGCAGGAAAAACCGACAAGTGGCGCGACGCCGTCTATTACACTTATTACGAATATCCTTCGGTACATATGGTGAAAAGACATTACGGCGTGGCAACCGACCGGTACAAACTGATGCATTTTTATTACGATATCGATGAATGGGAGATGTACGACCTGAAAACAGATCCTATGGAGATGAAGAACATCTATGATGACCCCTCTTATGCTGAGGTACGCGATACGCTCCATAAGAGATTGGAGGAGTTACGGGTGTACTATGGCGACAGTGACGAACTCAATGAACAATTTCTGAAAGAATATCTCGAACACCAGAATTGATGTGTTAATGAGATTGTTGATTGAGAAGTTAGAAGTGCAAGAAGTATGAGAATTAATTTTTCACTTTTAATTTAAACAACATATAATACAATGAAACAAATAACTCTTTTTATAGTCTTCTGCCTATCGCTATTCCATGTAGGGGCACAAACATTCTCACAGCGGGAAAATACACGCCGTCTTATGAGTTACAATATCCATCACGGTGAAGGGATGGATGGCAAAATAGATATTGAGCGGATTGGCAAACTGATCATTGACATCAACCCCGAAGTAGTGGGATTACAGGAGGTGGACAGTGTAGTAGTCAGAAGCGGCAATATCGATATCCTGCAATTACTTTCGGAACAAACCGGCATGTATGCTACCTTCGGTTATTCCATCCTGCACGACGGAGGGAAGTACGGCAACGGCGTCCTGACACGGGAAAAGCCGATCGCAGTAAAAAAGATTGCTCTTCCGGGAGCCAAAGAAGCCCGCACCGCATTGATAGTGGAACTCGATAAATACGTGGTAGTCAATACACATCTGTCACTTACCAACGAAGAACGGCTCGAATCGGTTAAGATCATTACCGATGCCGTAGAAATATACGACAAACCGGTATTTCTGATGGGAGATCTCAATGCTACTCCTGATTCCGAACCAATCACATTCCTCCAGGATAAGTGGCAGATCCTCTCCAATCCTAAACAGCCCACCTCCCCATCAGTCAATCCCCGGTCAACAATCGATTACATACTTGGATACACTGCCAAAGGGCAAACCTATGCAAAGTACAGAGCCCATGTAATTGATGAACAGATAGCGTCAGATCACAGGCCTCTGTTTGTAGATATCCGCCTGAAAACACCCGCATCGGAAGTGATGCGTACCATCCCTTACCTGCAGAACCCCGGCACCGACGAGATGACCGTGATGTGGCTGACCAATGTGCCGGCGAGAAGTTGGGTGGAATACGGTACGGATCCCGACAACCTGAAACGGGCACGCACCTTCATTGAAGGTGTGATGGTAGCCAACAACAAGATCAACCGGGTACGCCTTACCGGCCTGCAACCGGGTACACGGTATTATTACCGGGTCGTATCCCAGGAAATCACCCGATATTCCAGTTATTACAAGGAGTTTGGAGACACCGTAAGATCCGATATCAAATCATTCACCACCTGGAGTGATGACATGAAAGATTTCCGTGTGATCGTATACAACGACATCCACAGTAATATGGAAATGTTCAATAAACTACATTCTTTGGTAGAGGATAAGCCCTATGACCTGGTTATCTTTAACGGCGACTGTTTTGATGATGTAGAGGTGGAAAGTGATATTGTGGACAGGCTACTCACCTATACGCCCCGGATAAAAAGCGACGAAATACCCTCCATATTTATCAGGGGAAATCATGAAACACGAGGAGAATACTCCCTCCACCTGTGGGACTATCTCGGGAGAATGGGTGGTCGCTCATACAGTGTCTTTTCATTGGGAGATACCCGTTTTGTCCTTCTCGATTGCGGAGAAGATAAGCCGGACGACCACTGGGTGTATTACGATATGAATGATTATACCCAACACAGGATCGACCAGGCCGAGTTCCTGAAAGAAGAATTGCAATCCGCAGCATTCAAGGATGCCAGGAAACGGGTATTGATCCACCATATCCCCATTTTCGGAGTCAAGTCTGATAGTTTTTCTCCCTGTTCCGATCTATGGATACCGGTACTGGAGAACGCACCATTTAATATTTCTCTCAACGGTCACACACACCGCTACCGGGTAATAGAAAAGGGAGAAACGGGAAATAACTTCCCTGTCATTATCGGTGGAGGTAACAGAGAACCCGACGGTACGGTAATAGTACTCGAGAAGAAAGGAGACAAACTGACCGTCGAAGTGATCAATGCAGCAGGAAAAAAGTTGCTGGGAAGAGAGTTATAAATGAAATGGACCACAAAATATTGTCAGACGAAGGCTTTAGCTGCAATCATACGACTTCCTAAAGTTGAATAAATAAAGAATTAATTATCAAAAAACGAAATGAAGAAAATCCTTTGTATGTTGGCGGGAGCCATGTTATTATCCGCATGCGTGAATAACAAAGAGAAGAACGATGCAGTTCAATATTCCGGAAACCCGATCTTTGAAGGGTGGTATGCCGACCCTGAGGCAATTGTATATGACGACCTGTACTGGATATTTCCCACCTGTTCCGACTTGTATGAGAAACAGGTCTTTTTCGACTGTTTCTCTTCTCCCGACCTGGTAAACTGGACAAAACATGAGAGTATACTCGACACGGCAGAGGTAAAATGGGCTAAGATAGCCATGTGGGCACCGGGAGTGATTGAGAAAGACGGAAAATATTATTTCTTCTTTGCAGCCAACGATATCCAGAATGAGGACGAAATAGGAGGTATCGGAGTAGCGGTGGGTGACAGACCGGAAGGTCCCTACAAGGATCTTCTCGGTAAACCCCTTATCAATAAGATCGTGAATGGCGCGCAACCGATCGATCAGTTCATTTTCAAAGAAAACGACAGTACCTACTATATGTTTTACGGTGGCTGGAGGCATTGCAACGTGGTACTGCTTAACAATGATTTTACAGGAATCAGGCCGTTCCCCGACGGAGAGCTCTATAAGGAGGTAACTCCTCAGAATTATGTAGAGGGTCCATTTATGTTCAAAAAGGACGGCAAATATTATTTTATGTGGTCGGAAGGCGGTTGGGGTGGCCCCGATTACAAGGTAGCCTATGCTATAGCCGATAATCCGTTAGGACCCTTTGAACGGATCGGCACTATCCTGGAGCAGGATCCTGAAATAGCTACAGGCGCAGGGCACCACTCAATAATCCATAACCTTAAAAATGACGATTGGTACATCGTATACCACCGCCGACCAGAGCCGAATATTCATCGCGACCATCGGGTGACCTGTATTGACAAGATGGAGTTTGATGAAAACGGATATATCAAACCGGTAGAGATGACTTTCGAAGGAGTAGCTCCCAACCCGCTCTAAACTGTTTTACCTGCCGGTTCACCCAAAATCAGGCTAACCCGTACCATTCGTACCCGATTAGTTGTGTTCGTCCCTGAGGCGTTGCATACTGGTCGGGTACGATTTATATTTGCAGATAATCATTTGTTACCCCGAAACAGGATCCCCCTGGCCATCCGGTAAAAATTGAAATTGTTCCCGGAAAGACAATGGAGATAGATTGTAACCGCCACTCTCTGATGGGTGAATTTACAGAGAAAGTATTGAGCGATGGCAACAGCTACTACGTTTTCGAGTCGAACGGACAGGCAATCTCCACATTGATGGCTTGCCCGGACAATACCAAACATATAGAATTCGTGCAGGGCCAGAGTATCTTTATTGACAACAGCAATGCTATTCCACCTGTGGTATTTGCTTCGGAAGGAATAGAGATAAAACAGCGCAGTTGGAATCCCTCATCTCCCTATACAATAGAAAAGGAGTTGAATCACACTGCTAAAACAGAAGCTACTGAAGCATTGAAAGCATATCCCGAATCGTTGGAAGGGTATGACCGTTATGTGCTGTTCCTGCCTGAAATAAAAAATTCACAGAAAGAGCGCAAAGTGGAAATTATTCCCGGTGTAACTACAGAGGTGGATTGCAACAAGTACGGATTGACCGGAGCATTCGTTGAGAAAAATGTCAATGGATGGGGATATCGCTACCTGGTCTTTGAATCGGACGGAGGTGTAATTTCCACGCTGATGGCCTGTCCCGATGATACCCGCCACACTGAGCTGGTTACCGGCGCTACCCACCTGATGGATTATAACAGCCGTCTGCCGGTAGTGGTATTCATTCCGAAGAAAGATAATTTCTCCGTACAGTACAGAGTCTGGGAAGCAGGAGATCTGAAATAATAATAGGTCTGCCACAAAAATTTCCCCGGGGAGCCGTTCAAAATGATGAACAATTCTCCGGCAACCCTACACTCACAGCCTACCTCGACCGGTCTACAAAGTCAAAATGAAAGGATATCACTTCTGATAAAAACGGATCCAGTCTATGTATATATCAACGGGGAGCTGTTCGATATCGTAGGCTCCAACCCAGTTTCCGCCTACCTGATTACTGATCAGGATGTAGAAATCATCCTTAAAAGGAAATTGCTCCTCACCCAGTTCTTCTACCCTGGGATAACACAAAGTCAGCTCATCGTTAATGAAGAATCGCAGGCTGTCGGGATAGAGTTCCACCGCATAGACATTGTAGTCATTCCGGTGAATAGGGTGCGTAACAGTGCGCTGAGGCCCCTCATTCCCTGCCAGGGTAAAAGTTGTGTGGATTGTCTGATAAGCAATAGAATCGAAATTCAGATGCTCCACAACATCTATTTCACCACCTTCCGGCCATGCCCTATCCTCCGGCATCATCCAGATGGCCGGCCATGCACCTTGTGCTTCGCCGAATTTCGCGCGGAACTCCATTCTCCCGTCCCGGAAAGCTTTCTTTCCTTTTGTCCAGACACCTCCGGTAAGCACTTTTGCCGTATCGTCGGACAACAAGGTATTCGGAATTCCCCTCAAAACAAGATTTCCGTTTTGAAACCCAAAACAGGAATCGGAATCCGACATAAACTTATTCCAGTCGGAGCCTCCTCTCGGAATTTTAGACCACCACAACTCAGCCTCGGAAAGATCTCCGTAGTCGAAGTTCTCTTCCCATACCAACCGCCACTCTTTCTTCTCCCCATTACAGGAATAAAGAAGAAAGAGAGCGAAGATCAAAGAGATAAAAAAGAATACTTTCTTCATCATGATTGTTTAATTCAGCAATTTCTTGGCACCGTTTAATCTATCCTGCCAATCGGAAGACGGTTCCAATGTCTCGAAATATTCGATAGCCTCTTCCAGTTGATTCAGTTTAGCCAACGACTCAGGGCTACTTTCCTCGGTATATTTTTTGCGCAATACCCGGATCTTTTCCGCATCCTGGATCCCTTCCACCAGGCGTTCGAAGCGGATAGAGCTACGGGCATCGGGATAAACCATATAGGTATCACCGGCCGGCCATGTCCTGAAACGCGAATCGGTGAGCGGATTTTCAACCCACGAGTTATAAGCCCAACGCAGGAAGCCATCAAAATCGGCAGCTACGGCATGCCATGCAGCATAGACCGATTCTGCCGGTGCGGAGAAGGTAAACATATTGGGGAACGGATCGGAGCAACACACATAATAAGTGGTAATCAGCCCTTTGGCTCTTCGTGCAGCGATCTCTTCTTTGGTTACCTCGTTACCGGCCCCCACACAAATATCCTTTATCCACGGGTAGTCCCTGTAACTCTTATGGTTGTCGGCCAAAGAAACACCCAGCTCGGGAGCCACGCTCTCCAATACCTTCAACGCCACCTGCATATCTGCCGGTGCACGCTCATCCATGGCTATATTGGTTATCTCCAACCATCCTTTTTCGCGTAAGTGGCTGGTAAAATCTTTCAGGAAGACACTCCACATCTCCACGTATTCTTTCGACTGAGCTTTCAGCTCTACGGTGACCAACTCTCTTTTTTCCATATCATTATAGTGCAGCTTGTTATTCCAGGTGAGCAAAGAGTAGCAATTGATCATCTTGTCGATACCCAGATCCATCATATACTCTACCCATTTATCGAAAATAGTATAGTCGAAAGTCCAGCTTTGGTCTTCATGTTTTGTCCAGATGATCATATCGGCATAGGCATCATAGCACTGATTATTCCACGGATCCATATTCAGGGTAGCGGTGATCACTTTCTGTCCCGCATCGGCCAGCATCTTCATCAATGGTTTCATTTTCTCGAAATGGGCATCGCTCCATACTTCCAGGTTATGCACCCTTGCCACGGCCGAAGGATGTTGCCACAGGTCAAGATGATAGAGCCACTCCGACGGTTCGGGCAGGACCTGATCCACCACATTCAACGCTATTTCAAAATCCTCCACCTTACTTCCTCCTGCATACAGTTTCAGTTTACCTTGATAATTCCCGGCCACAGCATCAGAAGGGATATCGAAAGTCAACCAGACCGGTCTTACTGTTTTGGCTTCCATATTGAAGCAATCCAAGTTATCCAGCATATCTGCTGCCAGCGATGCCGCAAAATCTTCCGGCTTACGGTGTCCGCAGCCGGGACCGAATTCATCGGTCATCACGTAACGGACAAACCTTGCCTGTACAACAGATGCAGGGAGTTTACTTCCCTGTGCCTGAAAGTCGGTGAATTCCAATTCTACCTGATCGGCATTCGAAGCCGACCATAAAAGTAGTTGGGCTGATACTTTTTCTCCCTTCCAGCCTGTAACTGTTACGCTCTTATTGGGAGATACCCGGGGTGCTACCGATTTCGGCAGTTTGTCGTCAATCGAAATAAACGATGCCTGTAACCCTGCGGGCACGTTTGACCAGTCGGATAATGTATCGTCTGTCGGATCCTGCATCTCTTCAAAAGTGTTACACTCTTTTTCCGGACGCTTGCTTTCGCATGAGATAAGGGCTAAAACCTGTAACCCTATCAACATGCATACGGATAATCGTAAAATAGTTGATGAAATACTCATAGAAAATAAGATAATAGATATATGATATATTTATGTTATTGCATACTTTTAATTTATCATTTACTTAATCCGGATAATAAATCAGGTTAGGTTATTTCACATTTTTTCGTTCTCTAATACAAAATAATCGATCACTGCCGGGACCTCAGCCTCTCCTATATGGATCAATCCGGGACGGGCTACCCTGTCCCACCGCACCAGGAATGCAGCATCGAGAGGAGTATCATTCACCGAAGTCCAGGATTCTCCATCGCCACTGTAGGAAAACGTGAGGAAGCATCCCCTCTCCACGTCAATCCTGAAATAGGAAATTTTTTCTTCAGGGACAGTCTGGAAAAGAACGGTTTCCAGACCTTCTCTCACCCATCTCAATTCCACCCGATCACCTGTAATACCGATCGACATCAAATTCCTATTATCACCGTACATCGTTAACCCTTTGAAACTATCATTGATATTACTGACTTTTGCCTGATAGCTATAGTGTGTTGCTTGCGGACGCAGACAAAGGGCTGTCCCGTGTTCATTCCCGGCTATCGGTCTTCCTGCCAATATCAGTTCACTGTCTTTCAATGTTACATCAATTTCTGCAAAGGGATAGTTCCATGTCCAGTCTGTTTTCAGCGCTTCACCGTCAAAATCATCCTTAAAATCGGATACCTTTTTCTGCACGGAACCTTCAAACGGAACAGGCTGTCTACTCACGGCCTGCTTCCCGGTTTTAAAGCGAACCCAATCATTGTCTGTCATTTCCAACTCATGCAAAACAGGTTGTCTCCCCAGGTAAAATGCGTCACCCGCCTGATATCCATGACTCAGATAGAACATCCGACTGTCGGGTGTCTCTACCACCGTTCCATGGCCAACAGACATATAATCTCCCTCTCCTCCTGAAAGGATGGGATTTCCCTCATACTTCTCATAAGGACCCCGAAAATATCTGGAACGGGCAACCCGCACATCATAATCACTCGACGGACCACAACAACTCTTAGCCGAATAGATGATATAATAGTAATCACCCCGTCTGAAATGATACTGTCCTTCCATGCCAATCCCTTCATCATCTTTTAATAATGAAAACGGCTCCCCTTCTAATCGTAACCCATCATCCGACAGTTTGCTTCCCAGTAACTCTATGGGACGTTGGTCAAGGCCATATGCTTTCCAGGTGAGATAGAGTTGGCCATCATCATCGAACACGAAGGCATCAATAGCTTCGGTACCCAGCTCCACAATGGCCCCATGATCCTTAAAAAGCAGGGAAGTTCCTTCCGATGACGCCACACCTATGTAGGAGATATTGTCCGTTTTTCGCCGGGCAGTATAATAACAATACATGGTATCATTGTGATAATACAACTCCGGTGCCCAGAACGAATTCGAAGCCCATTCCGGCTGCTCGTCGAAAATATGTCCGGTCTGCTCCCAATTGACCATATCTTTCGATATAAATACCGGGTAAAAAGGAGCCCATTCAGAAGATGTTGCTGTCGCGTAATAGGTATCTCCCACCCTAATAACGGAAGGGTCAGCCATATCGCCGCAAATAACAGGATTATTAAAAAAAGAACTCTCCTGGGAAATTGAGAGGGACGCTACGAGAAAGAAAATTACCAAAAGATTTGTCAGTTTCATTATGACTATTTTTCTGCCGGTAACTGAACAATAGGGTTAATGGATAATATCATTCTGCCGACTCATGAATTACAACAGACAAAAATAGTGAAAGCCGAGAGAAAAGCCAAACTTGTTTGAATTATTCCGTTAAGAGAGAGCAGAACGAGTTTACTTGTTTTGCCGAACGCAGGAATAATCTAATTTATTGAACTTTTCCGAGGCGCATCCTATATTATGAGAAAATAAGCATTATTCCTGTGGTAAAAGATGAAAAACGACAGCTATATTCTCTATTTTTATTGCATTTTATCAATTATTCCGCTATCTTTGCAATAAAATCAAATGTGAGCAATGCAGAGATTGTATTCAACATACCTCCACACTACCACTACTATGACCATGACCCCTTAGGGGGTTATGTAAATTCTTCGCACCCGGACTCGTCCGTTTTTTGACGAGAAACAACGTTAGACAACTGGACAGGGGTCAAACTGTTATTCGACGACCGAATGGGAGTCAAATTTCAAATTCCATACATCCATTAAAGAATAAAGAGCTGCCTGATGAGTTAATTCATTAATGTGTTGATTTGCTGATTAAATTATCACGACTCGTCCCGTCTTCCCAAAAAATCGAGACAAGTTGTCGGGATCAACAAATTAGTTTATTAATTTCAATTCTAAAAAAATGTTTCATATAACCTCAGGGTTAAAAATATAATCAATATGAAGGTGATGAAATTCGGGGGAACATCCGTAGGTGAGCCCGATAGTTTACAACGAGTCAAGAAGATCATAGAAAAAGAGAGGGAGCCCGTCATTGTGATAGTTTCAGCGCTGGGTGGTGTAACAGACCGCTTGTTGCTGGCTGCCAATTTCGCATTGAACGGTAATCCGGGCTATAAAACGTTGATCGAGGAAATAATTCTGCGTCATGAGGAGTTGATTGAAAAAATGATCTCCTCTCCGGATGACAAGGAAGAGCTAAAGCAAAAGACAGGACATTTATTTGAAGAGCTACGCAATATTTTACAAGGGGTATTTCTTATCGGCGATCTCTCACAGAAGACCTCCGACAAAATTGTCAGCTATGGAGAACGATTTTCCTCCCTGATCATCAGCAAGATAATTGACATGGCGCAACTATATGATGCCACCAAATTCATCAAGACAGACAAACAATTTCACAATCATATTCCCGATCTGGCACGATCGAATGAACTGATCCGTAAAACATTCTCCGAAATGCCACCACCTCGTGTGGCAGTGGTACCCGGATTTATCTCATCCAGCAACGACACCAATGATATCACGAACCTGGGACGGGGAGGTTCGGACTATACTGCTGCTATCATCGCAGCAGCAATGAACGCTTCGGTGCTGGAGATATGGACAGACGTAGACGGGTTTATGACAGCCGATCCCAAGATCATCAATTCTGCCTATGTCATCGAGGAGTTGTCATTTACCGAAGCGATAGAGCTGTCCAACTTCGGAGCAAAGGTCATCTATCCTCCTACCATTTTCCCTGTTTATCATAAGAATATCCCTATACGTGTCAAGAACACGTTCCATCCCGAAACGGAAGGTACGTTGATCAAGAATATCGAACCCTCACGAAACGGAAAGATCATTAAAGGTATTTCATCGATCAATGATACGGCACTGATCACTATCCAGGGATTAGGTATGGTAGGGGTGATCGGTGTAAACAAACGTATTTTCTCTGCTTTAGCCGATAACGGTATCAGCGTTTTTATTGTTTCACAAGCATCATCGGAGAACAGTTCCTCTATCGGAGTACGTTCACAGGATGCGCTCCTGTCACAACAGGTGCTCCGAAAGGAATTTGCCCATGAAATAGGGATGGGTAGTATTAACGATATCATCGTGGAATATGATCTAGCTACCATTGCCATTGTCGGACAGAACATGAAGCATGTACCGGGCATTGCGGGAAAATTTTTCGGTGCTTTGGGACGGAACGGTATCAGTATTGTGGCGCTGGCACAGGGAGGGGGGGAAACCAATATCTCCTGCGTGATAGCCAAATCCGACCTGAAGAAGTCGCTCAACGTGATCCATGACTCCTTCTTCCTGTCACCCTACCAGGAGTTGAATCTATTTATCGTCGGCACCGGTACTGTGGGTGGTAACCTGCTGGAACAGATCAAGCAGCAGCAAAGCACCCTAAAGGAACAAAATAAGTTAAGGATCAACATCGTAGGCATAGCTAACGGACGGAAAGCGTTGTTCACCCGTGAAGGGATTCCTCTGGACGGATACTTCGATAACCTGATGGCAAACGGCGTACAGAGTTCACCCGAACGTATCCGCGAAGAGATCATCAAAATGAATATCTTCAACTCCGTATTTGTCGATTGTACGGCAAGTCCGGACATCGCGAAATTATATGGCGAACTGATGGCGAAAAATATTTCGGTGGTCACCGCCAACAAGATCGCCGCCTCATCCGATTATGAGAGTTACCGTTATCTGAAAGAAACTGCCCGTAAAACAGGTGTGAAATTTCTATTCGAAACGAATGTAGGAGCAGGGCTTCCCATTATCAACACAATGAATTCCCTGACCAATTCAGGCGACAAAATCGTAAAACTGGAAGCAGTCCTTTCCGGCACATTGAACTTTATCTTCAACACATTGAGTGAAGATATCCCATTCAGCAAAGCAATACGAATGGCAGTGGAGGCACAATTCGCCGAGCCTGACCCCCGCATAGACTTGAGTGGATTGGATGTAACACGGAAATTAGTAATCCTCTCCCGCGAAGCAGGAGCCAACGTAAATCAATCAGATGTAAAGAAAAACCTCTTTATACCCCAGAAATATTTTGACGGCTCACTGGAAGAGTTCTGGAAGACTATTCCTGAGATGGATACATCGTTCGAGGCACGCCGGCAAGAACTGGCCAAAGAGGGAAAACGACTCCGATTCGTGGCATCGTATGACAACGGCAATTGTGAAGTAGGACTGCGGGAGGTAGAACAGGGGCATCCTTTCTATGACCTGGAAGGAAGTAATAACATCATCATGATCACTACCGAGCGGTATAATGAATATCCCATGGTGATCAAAGGATATGGTGCCGGTGCCGGTGTAACGGCCGCAGGCGTATTTTCAGATATCATCTCAATTGCAAATATCAGGTAAGGTAAAATGAAATATATAATAATTCTTGGTGACGGCATGGCCGACGAACCCATTGCTTCATTGGGAAACAAGACAACGATACAGGCGGCTGCCACACCCTATATGGATCTATTGGCACAAAAAGGCAGGAACGGATTGTTACATACTGTTCCCGAAGGGTTTGCCCCGGGGAGTGAAATCGCCAACCTCTCAGTCATGGGATATGATGTCCCCACCGTATATGAGGGACGCGGTGTGTTGGAAGCGGCCAGCATGGGAGTAGATATCCTGCCGGGAGAGATGGGAATGCGCTGCAACCTGGTCTGTCTCGACGGCGAACTGTTGAAAAATCATTCGGCGGGACATATCTCTACCACCGAAGCCGCAGAATTGATCCAATTCCTTAACAGCAAATTGGGGAACGACACGTTTAGTTTCTACCCCGGGGTTTCCTATCGTCACCTGCTGAAAATGAAAGGTGGAGACAAGAGACTCCGCTGCACCCCTCCTCACGACATTCCGGAACAACCGTTCCGGCCGCATCTGATCCAACCCGACAACGAAGAAGCAAGGCCGACTGCCGAGGCTTTGAATAAATTGATCTTTGCCTCTCAGGAAATACTGACTGATCATCCTATTAACAAAAAAAGAGTAGAAGAAGGAAAAGCCCCGGCCAACAGCATCTGGCCCTGGTCACCCGGATTCCGTCCTAAAATGAGGCCGCTCAGCGAAATGTTCCCGATCAGAAACGGAGCTGTGATCTCTGCTGTGGATCTGATCAGGGGAATTGGTGTGTATGCAGGATTGGAAGTAATTATGGTAGAAGGAGCTACAGGCCTTTACGATACGAATTATGAAGGTAAAGCACAAGCTGCCCTTCAAGCACTGAAAGAAAAAGATTTCGTATATCTCCATATCGAAGCCAGTGATGAAGCGGGGCATGAAGGGGATGCACCGTTGAAAATGAGAACCATTGAGTACCTGGATACCCGTATTGTAAAAACCATCTATGAGGAGACTTTACAATGGGACGAACCGGTTACTATTGCCATCCTGCCCGACCATCCTACTCCCTGCGCCATACGGACACATACCCGCGAGCCTATTCCTTTCCTGATCTATCATCGGGATATCGAACCCGACAGCGTACAGGTATATGATGAGTTTGCCGCAAAAGAGGGAAGTTACGGATTACTCTATGGCGACCAGTTTATGAAAGCTGTCTTTGGATAAAGGAAAGGTGGAAAGGTAATTGGAATTACCAATTACTAATTACAAATGGATCAATATCAGAGTATTGAATCGTGAATTAAGACAACGTTCGGCGAAACCAAATCTTGAATTTTGAATTTCTATAGTCTTGACTCCTGGCTCTAAAAATCTTTACTCTCAATAAAATGAAATATTACAGTACAAATAAAGAAGCATTCGTCGTTTCCCTGCAAGAAGCAGTAGTAAAAGGATTGGCTCCCGACAGGGGACTGTATATGCCTGAAAGGATCGCACGTCTTCCTCAGAAATTCTTTGATGGAATGATGGATTTATCCTTGCAAGGGATATCCAAGACCATTGCGGAGGCCTTTTTCGGGGAAGATATTCCGAAAGAAAAACTGGATGCCATTGTCGGCGACACATTGAGTTTTGAGATACCACTCAAAAAAGTGGAAGACGGGATTTATGTGCTGGAATTATTCCATGGACCCACCTTCGCGTTTAAAGATGTAGGTGCCCGTTTCATGGCGCGGATGCTCTCCCACTTTGTAAAAGAGAAGCAGGAGGAGGTAAACGTGTTGGTCGCTACTTCGGGTGATACAGGCAGTGCGGTAGCCAACGGATTTCTGGGCGTAGAGGGTATCAGAGTGTTTGTGTTGTACCCTTCCGGAAAGGTGAGCGATATGCAGGAAGCTCAATTCACCACCTTGGGACAAAATATAGTTGCTCTGGAAGTGGACGGTACATTCGACGACTGTCAAGCTCTGGTAAAATCAGCATTTATGGATGATGAATTGAATAAGCGGATAAAACTCACCTCTGCCAATTCCATTAACGTGGCGAGGTTCCTTCCACAATCATTCTACTACTTTTGGGCCTATGCACAATTAGTAAGACAAACACAATTTACAAAAATGGTGATTTCTGTTCCAAGCGGAAACCTGGGGAATCTCACTGCCGGACTTTTCGCCAAACGTATGGGACTACCGGTAGATAGATTTATCGCTGCCAACAACCGAAATGATGTCTTCAGGGAATACCTGCAAACCGGGCAATATAACCCGAGAGCATCGGTACAGACCATTGCCAACGCCATGGATGTAGGTGCTCCCAGTAATTTCGACCGTATCCTTGATCTCTACGGCCATTCTCACAAAGCAATCACTAACGATATTTCATCTTTCCGATACAGTGATGAGGAGATCAGCACAGCCATCAAGAATGTTTATATAGAATCAGGGTATCTGCTCGACCCGCATGGGGCATGTGCATACCTGGCACTGAAAGAAGGGAAAAGGTCAGACGAAACAGCCATTTTTCTGGCTACCGCCCATCCGGCTAAATTCAAAGAGACAGTAGAAGCATCTACCGGTGCCCCAATACAAGTCCCGGATGCGCTGGCTGCTTATATGCAACACAAAAAGCAATCGATCCCTCTACCCAATGACTTTGATCTCTTTAAAAAGAAGCTAATCGGCCAGTCTTAAGTTTCTTTTTATTATTTTTGCTGCGAATTAATCCATTAATGTGTAGTTTTGCGTTCAAAACCATACGCTAACTGCTGATTCCGCATGAGGCAACTATTACGATATATATTTTTATATTTTGTGCTGGCCATCTTTTTGCAAGGCTTCTTTATCCGAAAAGCAGCTGCTGCAATAGATCCGACAGTATGGAATGCCGCATCAGGATCAATCCTGTCTGACACGATTAAACAAGCTATTGCCTCACCTCAACAACCACAGGACACACTCTCTACAAGTCCCGATTCAGTCTCCTCAAAACAGGTATTAGAGACTGCTGTATTTTACACGGCTCAGGATTCTATGGTATTTACCGGCAACAATATGGGTTATCTCTACGGGGATGCCGATGTTAAATATGGGAATTTGGCTATCAAGGGGGAATTCATTACTATGGATCTGGACAGTAGTATTATTTCTTCCACCTTTGGTATTGACTCAGCAGGCAAAGAGTTTGGATACCCCGTTTTCTCTGAAGGAGGGATGGAGTATGAAATGAAGAAAGTGCGTTACAACTTCGATACCCGGAAAGCATTTATCAACAATGTAATTACCCAGCAAGGAGAGGGACATATCGTGGCCAATGAAGCCAAAATGAATCCCGACAACTCTTTTTATATGCGGAATGCGAAATATACCACATGCGACCAGCATGACCATCCGCATTTCTACCTGAACCTTTCGAAAGCTAAAGTACGGCCGGAGAAGGATGTTGTTACCGGCCCTGCCTGGTTGGTAGTAGCCGATGTGCCACTATTTCCCGTCGTATTGCCTTTCGCATTCTTCCCCTTTACAAAAACCTACTCGTCAGGGATTATTATGCCAAGTTACGGCGATGAGATGGCCCGTGGATTTTATCTCCAAAACGGAGGATATTACTTTGCATTGAGTGATTACATCGATCTTGCTGTCACGGGGGAACTTTATACAAAAGGTTCATGGGGGATCGGCGCTCGCTCAAACTACCGTAAACGGTACAAATACTCCGGTAACTTCAATGTGTATTCCCTCACTACGGTCACCGGTGAAAAAGAACTTAAGGATGTAGTGCCCGAGGCATACTCCGTAGCGAAAGACCTCCGCATCAACTGGACCCATTCGCAGGACCCGAAAGCCAACATGTACCGCACCCTCTCGGCAAGCGTGAACTTCTCCACCAGCAGGAACAACCACAGGGATCTTAGTCGTCTCTATTCACGGGAAGCCTCCAACAACACCAAAAGCTCGAGTGTGAACCTCACCCAACGTTTCCCCGATTCACCATGGAGCCTCTCGGCCACTATGAGCATCAACCAGGTATCACGAGACTCCACTATCGCAGCCACCCTACCCAACCTCTCCCTCAACATGAGCCGTATCTATCCCCTTAAAAGGAAAAACGCTGTGGGTACGGAACGGTGGTACGAAAAAATATCGATGAGTTACTCCGGTGAATTCCGTAACTCCATCACCACAAAAGAAGACCGATTCCTGAAGTCGAATCTAGTACGTGACTGGACAAACGGTATGCGCCATAACATTCCCGTAAGCGCAACCTTTACCCTGTTTGATTTCATCCAGTTATCACCCTCGTTCAATTATACCGAACGCTGGTACACCGGTGCGCATAAGCAGGCCTGGGATCCTGTCGCCAAGAGGCATGTTCCCGTGGATACCGTACATGGACTAAAACGTGTGTATGATTACAGCACCTCGCTCAGCGCACAGACAAAGATATACGGGATGTACACGCCATGGAAGATGTTCGGGGATAAAGTACAGGCGATCCGGCATGTATTCACACCCAGCATCAGCCTAAGCTACCGACCCGATTTCGGCGACCCGAAATACAATTTCTACGAAACATACACCTACAGGAACGAGTATGGAGAAGATGTGGAGTATACCTATTCTCCCTATTCCACCATGATGTTCGGTACCGCTCCTACCGGGCAAAGCGGAAGTATCGGTTTCGATTTCAAGAATAACCTTGAAATGAAAGTCCTGAGCGACAAAGATTCTACCGGAGTACGAAAGATAAGTTTGATCGACGATCTGGGGATCAACTTCAGTTATAATATGATGGCCGACTCCATGAAGTGGAGTAATATCAATTCCAACATCCGCCTGAAATTGTCAAAATCATATACTCTCAGCCTGAATGCTACCTGGGATCCCTATCTTTATGAACTGGATCATAACGGAACTCCCCATAGGGTAGATAAACTCAGAGTTCTCAATGGCAAAGGGATCGGAAAATTGATGAATACCGGGACATCTTTCTCCTATTCACTGAATCAGGATACTTTTAAAAAATTATTTGGTCGTGATGACGGGAGTTCCAGGGGGAATGAAAATGAACCGGATCCTGATAATTTACCGGATGACGGCACAATAGGTGCAAACCCATATGAAGAAGCCGAAAGGAGAAGTTCTTTCGAGCAGACTGACAACTCAATGGGAGAATTCGATAGCGACGGTTATCTGAAGAATTCGGTGAATTGGAACCTCTCATTCAATTATTCGATGCGTTACGGATATGGGGAATTTAACAAAGAACGCATGGAGTATAAGGGGAAACTCACCCATAGTTTCGGGTTGAGTGGTTCTATCCAGCCCACCAAAAACTGGAATTTCACGTTCAATACCGATTACAATTTCGAAGTCAACAGATTCACCAGTATCAACTGTACACTCACGCGCAACCTGCATTGCTGGAGCATGTCCGCCAGTTTTATCCCTATTGGGCCCTATAAATCCTATAACTTCACTATCCGTGCCAACTCTTCACTATTGCAGGATCTGAAGTGGGACGAACGCAGTTCACCGTATGACAGGGGAGCAAGCTGGTACTAACCCCACAGTTTCTTCATCAACTCATTCATTTTCGATTCACCCGGGTTGGATTGGGGTTCCCAAAAACGACTATTTTTTAACTCTTTAGGGAGATATTCCTGTTTTACAAAGTTATTTTCATAGTCGTGTGCATACTTATACTCCTTGCCGTAATTAAGCTCTTTCATCAAAGAAGTGGGTGCATTGCGCAAATGCAATGGTACGGGCAGATTGCCGGTCTTCTCCACTTTCGCCATAGCACTGTCAATAGCCAGATAGGCCGAATTACTTTTAGGAGATGCGGCCAGATAGATGGTAGTTTCTGCCAATACGATACGCCCTTCCGGCCAACCGATCTTCTGCAAGGCATCGAAGCATGCATTAGCTAACAGCAATGCATTGGGATTCGCCAACCCTATATCCTCTGCTGCCGAGATAACCAGCCTCCGGGCAATGAACTTGGGATCTTCCCCACCCGCTACCATCCGGGCCAGCCAATAGATTGCCGCGTCGGGATCACTACCCCTTATCGATTTGATAAAAGCGGAAATGATGTCATAATGCATCTCCCCACCCTTATCATAAGCTGCCGGATTCTCCTGTAACCGTTCAGTCACCATCTGGTCGGTGACCACGATTGCTTCATCACTGTCGGAAGCTACTGTCAAATCCAGAATATTGAGCAACTTTCGGGCATCTCCTCCCGAAAAACGAAACAGGGCATCAGTTTCTTTAACTTCTATCTTTCTCTCTTTCAGGATAAAGTCCTCGTTAAGCGCCCGATTCAATAATTGCTCCAGTTCCTTCTTATCCAACGGTTTCAAGACATATACCTGACAACGGGATAGTAATGGACGAATCACCTCAAATGAAGGATTTTCAGTAGTAGCGCCGATCAGTGTGACAATACCCGTCTCCACGGCATTCAACAGGGAATCCTGTTGCGACTTGCTAAAACGGTGGATTTCGTCGATAAAAAGAATAGGTGCCGATGACTCAAAAAAGCGGTTATTCTTTGCCTTTTCAATCACTTCACGTACATCCTTCACACCTGAGTTGATGGCACTCAACTTGTAAAAAGGGGCATTCAGCGTGTTTGCAATAATATTTGCAAGGGTGGTCTTTCCCACGCCGGGCGGTCCCCAGAGAATGATGGAAGGAATTCTTCCCGAGTCAATCATCCGGCGCAGTACGGCCCCCCTACCAATCAGGTGCGACTGCCCGATCAGTTCATCGAGATGTTGCGGCCGGAGCCGTTCCGCAAGAGGTGTACTCATAGGAATTCAATTTTTATACATTGCAAAGATAAATAAATTTAATTTCTTTATCTTCTACTTTTACAGTGCATCAAAATGTCATGGTATCACTCTTCGCTTAACTCTCCGAACCATTGCCACCATCATAAAGTAATAAAGATTCTCAATTTATACCTAACTGTTGAACAGATAAATTTGAATTATGTACATTTCTATAATTGTTCTTTAAGCCGTTAGAATGGGGGTTATGGCAATCCAGGCAGCTCATCCCTTCGTAAAGGCCGGTTGGGGTTTTATCATCTTCCGTACCTGCTTCGCGCCGACCATTGGGCGAATGGCATTGCATGCATAGCCATGTATTAGGGTCGTCGGACACCTTCACCGGTGAATCCCCGTCGTAGATGGTGGGCTTGAGCAACTTGTCCGATGGCAGATGGCGCTTTTCCGCACGTAGATATAAGGCCGTAGCAGGTCGTTCGGTTTTTTGCATCAATTTGTCCCGGGACTCCTTATCTAACGAGGTATATCCAATTCGCTTATCTTGTCCACCATGCATCTGGTGACATGTCAGGCAGGTTATCGTCGGACGATCGGCCTGTTTGCCATCCCTTATCTCCCACGCTGTGGCATCTCCCTCAAGTGACATCAGATCGTGGATATTGCCGTCATAATGTGCGCCGTGGCAACGAAAACAATCCCAATAGGGCTTTTCCATTTTATTGTGATCCACATCCATAAAAATATCCCTGTAGGTAGTGGAATGCGCTCCCGATTTCCAGGCCGCATACTCCGCCTGGTGACATTCCGCACACTTGTCTGCCATGGCCAGAGCCTGCGATTCGTTAAGGTAAAGGTCTTCGTTGGTCTTTTTCCGGGTAAAGTGGACATATACCATCCGGGCCTTCTCCGACAGGCTTGCAAAACCATCACTTAATGCTGTGTCATGACACTGCGTGCAGGAAATATCTGTATGGACGGAGTTTTTCCAGGAGACGCAACTGGGTCTTATTTCATGGCACAAAGCGCAGGTGAAATCCGGATCCATTCTGTTCCATGCAACATAGGAGATTGCTATAGTGAGAAATCCTGCGACCGCAATTGCAATGATCATATAACTTTTTTTCATGCCTCACCCCCTGTATATTTTTTCACAATCTGTTCACCGGTACGGTAAGCCATGGCCATAATGGTAAGAACCGGGTTAAAACCGCCGTTGGTGACCAATACGCTTCCATCGGCTATATAGAGGTTATCCAGATCATGCACCCTGCAAAACCGGTCGACAACCGATGTGGCCGGATTATCTCCCATACGGCATGTACCTGCCTGGTGCTGCCCGCCTGTCATTCCACCACCGCCACCATGTGCCCATGCCCGGGAAGCTCCTGCACGTTGCATGATCTCCAGTGCTTTCCCCGAAAGGAAAGCACAATGCTTTTGATCAATGGGATGACGTGATCCGGAGATGGCTGCAACCGGTACCCCCCAGTAATCCCTTACCGTTTCGTCTACTATCACCCGCATATCAAAATTGGGCATTTCCTGTATAGGTCCTATCATCCGGCTCACCCGGTAATAATTCTCACGCTGGAACCGTTTATGTTCAGCCCCCCACCGGGGTAACCCACCCGGCCTGAAACCGGAAAAGGCATATGGCATCATAAAAAACTCATTGGCCAGCAAACCTCCTCCAATGATACCTTCGTTATGGTGATTATAATCCATTATGGCAACACAAGCGCCTGGTCCCTGGAGATCGAGGACATCGAAATCAAATATCCCTGTTGCACCTGTATATGCGTGTCCCTGCAGGTTACGCCCTACCCAGTCGTTATCATTGCCTATCCCTTTGGGAAATTGCTGCGATTTGGAGTTTAGCAGGAGGCGCGCTGTCTCCGTAGCAGAAGCCGCTACAACAATGATATCCGCCTCCATCTGCCGGCTTTTATTCTTTTCGTCGAAGTAGGAGACAGCCGTTGCCTGTTGCTGGCCGTCGGTATGGATTTTATAGACAAAACAATGGGTCTTTACCTGGCAATTGCCAGTCTGCATAGCTACGGGTATAACGGTGTTGTGCGTCCCGTTCTTGGCATCCACCGGACAGGCATAACCGCAGCAAGTACGGTTCCTGATACATCCTGGCCTCCCATTGTAGGGAACCGAGTTCCGAAGCATGGGTATCGGGAAAGGGTGCAATCCCATTTCTTTGCATACTTTTGCCAGGAAACGCCCTTCCTTATTATATTCAAAGGACGGCATCGGGTAAGATTCCTCTCGATTGGGAGCGAAAGGATTCCCGCTCATATCCCCTGCCACACCTATTTCATGCTCTGCCTTCGTGTAATAGGGCGCCATTTCTTCATACGAGAACGGCCAGTCTTCCAGAGTAGAGCCTTCTACAGGACCATAGATCGATTTCAGGTGAAAATCTTCCGGCATAAAACGCCATGCCATCGCACCGTAGGAGACCGTACCCGAACCTACACAAGCTGCCACATGGTTATAACTACCATTCTGGGGTGTAACTATATGTTTACTCCCGTCATCCCCTATAACTACTCGGGGATTCTTTTTCCAATCGGGTCCGAATGCGGAGCCCAATTCCTGTACCCGCTGTGAAATCAATTCATCATTGATATGCTTGTCGTAATCCGGCCATCCTCCCCTTTCAAACAGAGTGACATGGATGCCGTGGGTGGCGAGCTCCTTTGCGATGACCCCACCGCCTGCTCCCGCTCCAATCACAATCGCGGTCTTACGGTTATTCTTCATATCTGTTCTGCCCTATTAATAACGGGAAATCCAACCGCATCATTCGAAAACTCACGTAGTTCTTATTACCTCCATGGCGGGGAGAACCATAAAAGCCCTGCATGGTATTACGGAGCACAATGTTGAAAAACTCTTTCTGGTTAATTTTTCCCCAGAA